>Ga0181519_10000066_pt1 | contig 96441 bp, 102 predicted proteins | sample PEATcosm2014_Bin_26_FD_121102 | JGI IMG/M metagenome (GOLD analysis project Ga0181519, IMG submission 121102) | Peatland microbial communities from MTU Mesocosm Facility, Houghton, MI, USA - PEATcosm2014_Bin02_10_metaG | ecosystem: Environmental > Terrestrial > Soil > Wetlands > Peat | place...
CATATGAGGATCAGTCGTGGCCCGTTCATCCATCACCCCCGTCGCGCCCTCCAAACCCAACCAAGTCCGCGGGCAGTTGAGCGCCGAGCAGCTGAAAGCCATCGACGTCGCCGTCGGAGCACAGGTCCGACTGCGCCGCATTCTGCTCGGCCTCTCGCAGGAAGCCGTCAGCAAGGTAATCGGCCTGACTTTCCAGCAGCTGCAGAAATACGAACACGGCACGAACCGGATCAGCGCATCGCGGCTGTATCAGCTGTCGTTGATCCTGCATGTCCCTGTCTCGTACTTCTTCGAGACCGTCGACGTCGAAGGCGGCGCGGAAGTGGCGATGGAAGCGTACGAAGCCACCAATCTCCACGAGATCGAGGGCATGCCGAGCGACCTCATGAAGAAGCGCAAGACCGTCGAGCTGGTCCGCGCGTTCTACGGCATCGAAGACGACCGGCAGCGTGCTGCGGCGCTCAGCTTGATGAAGACGTTGGCCAAGGCGAGCAGCAAGTAACACGCTGCCTTTTAGGGGTGGTTCGGGGCCGGGCGCGATAGGGCGCGCCGGCCCGAATATCTTGTCTTCAACTTGGCGACCCCGGCAGGGCTCGAACCTGCAACCCCCGGCTTAGAAGGCCGGTGTTCTATCCAGTTGAACTACGGGGCCCTTTGCTTATCAAGCCTGTCTCGCAGGTCGCGCCGTTCGTCTGTCGGACGCACTCGATTGCGCATCCCGCTCAGAGAATTCGGTCCGAACGGAAATTATCGGCATAAGCTTTCGGCTTGATCGACCGGCAGTGTGGTTCTTCGATCGAATAGGTCAAGCCATGTTTGTCCGCGAACGCCTTCGCCTCTTCGAGAGTCGCGAAGCGCAGCCGAACCTGGTTGAGCGTATCTTCAGCGCCAATCCAGCCCATCAACGGTTCCGCTTGCCGCCGCGTCGCCTGTTCGTATTCCAGGATCCAGCTTTTCGTGCGCGCCATCCCGGAAGACATCGCCGTCTTCGCCGGGCGGAGAATGCGGGCTAAGGCCATAGGCGGACTTGTCCTCTTGGTTGGAGCTCTCTCGACTGGTCGGGGCGACATGATTCGAACATGCGACTTCCAGTTCCCAAAACTGGCGACCGGCCTGCAAGCTGTTGATTTTGTTCAATTTTCATATGTCGATTACGGACGAATTATGGTCAAAAAGAGCCCGAGTCCCAAACCAAGCCCCAAACAAACGTTCTGTTGCCGTTCCGCATGACCGTCACCCGTCCATCATCAAAACGCCCGCACCATAACCTCAAGCACGCCCCGGTGTCTCGCTCGAAAAGGGGCTCGGCGGCCTTAAGGCGTGATTGAAAACGCCGGCAAATAATGGCGCCGATTCGCTGCCGTTCGCCGGCCATTTTCCCCTGCCAAGATCGGCCGTGAGGTTGGCAAGATCGTCCTCGGCTTCATCATTGTCGAAGGCGTGGTTTGGGTGGTCTATATCGAAGCTGAGGCCAATCGGTAAGGAGGCGCCGATATGACGGAGGAACAAGCCGTGATGCTTGCCGCCGAGGTGGCGAAGCGCGAAGGTTGGCCGTGGCGACCGCCTATCCAGGCGACTCTCCGGAAACGATCCTTGTTCTCTCGTCAGAAATATTGGGAAATCCGGTCGAACGTTGCGATGCGCGGAATGAACGTCACCGTGTCGATCGACGACGCGACCGGCATTGTCGAAGGAGCGGGTTTCCTACCGCGATAGTTTTCAGTGCGGGGCGCTGTGTTCGCCGAGTACCGTGTCGGCCGTCTCCCCAGCCGGAGCCTCCGGATCTCCCCGTGACGGAAGCGCGCCGCGGCGCGCCTCCGCGGGTTCGCAGCTTATGGTCCGATCAGCTTCCCGGCGCCGCGATCACGGGCTGGCCGAACGAGGCGGCCGACGCGACCGGGGTGATCACAGTGACGCCGGCACTCAGCGACACGCCGCCATTCGTATAGGTCACATTGGCCGAACCGACGGCGACCGGCGTGATGGTGAGCGTGCCGCCATCGGCCGAGAGCGACGGCATCGCGATCGCGCTGTTGTCGATCGCGACCGTGCCGCCGGCCGGAACCGCGATCGGCCTTCCGACCTGGTCGACGAAGACGATCGGGACGGTGACGATTGCATCGGTGGGAATGGTGAAAACGATCGTGCTCATGGGATTGCCCTTCAAAGTTTGAGAATCGCCGGGTTCGACGACGAGTTTCAAGACATCGTCGTCAAACCTGAGCGCTGCGGCAGCGGCACCGGCGATCGCGCCGACCGCCGCCGGAGGGAGTGCCGCGCAGCCCGGCAGCAGCGATGCCGACAGCAGTGCTGCGGCCAGGCCGGCGCGGCGCATCAGGTGGCCGGTGCCGCCGCCGGCGGCGACAGCGGTGTGCCGACCGGCAAGCCGGTGCAGAGCGAGCCGGTAGCGGCGGAAGCGGCCGAGCTGATCGCGGCATTCTTGGTGTCGCCGGCCGCGTCGAAACCCTGCGTCACGGCGTTGGCGGCCGCCTGGGCGAAGCAGGCAAGTTCGGACGGGATCGTCTGCATCGGCTGCGCCGTCGACGGCGCCGGCGGCAGAGATGCCGAGGCGGCGGGCGCCGGCGCCAGCGGCGTGCCGGGCGGCAGGCCGGTGCAGAGCGCGCCGGTCGCGGCGGCCGCGGCCGAGCTGATCGCGGCGTTTTTGGTGTCGCCGGCCGCGACGAAACCCTGCGTCACGGCATTGGCGGCCGCGGCACCATAGCAGGCGAGGTCGGTCGAGATCGTCTGCGCCTGCTGCGGCGTAACCGAACCGCAGCCGCCGAGCGACAGGGCGACGCCAAGCAGCCCGACACCGCCGACGATCAAGAGCGCGTCGCGGAGGGCGAAACCGCCCTGCCCGGCACCGGCCGGCGCCGGTGCCGACTCGATCTTGGCCGGGCCGAAGCCGGCGGCCGAAGCCGGCACCGGCGGCGCGAGCACGGCGCCGTAGGCTTTCGGCAAGGCGTTGGCCACCGCCTGCTCGATCGCCTCGCCGGCGATGACGAAGCGGTTTTCCGGCCAGAAGAACGCGGCGGCGCCCAGGAACACATGGACGCAGCCCGCGACATGCGCCCAGGCGGCGGGCGGCACGACCGCGGGGATCGCCGCCCCCATGGCGGCGATGGCCAAGCCGATATAGCTCGTCGGCTCGGTGAGCCGATCGACAAGACGATAGGATTGCATGATTGGTCTCCGAATGGTGCCGGGCGCGCCCCGGCCTTGGGTCAGGCTCGTGTCAGTCGCGGGGCGGAGGCGCGTAGGCCGCCATCCCGACCTGGACCGCGTCGGCCAGATCCTTGAGCAGCGCCGGGCGCCGCGAGATTTCGAGGGTGCGGATCAGATAGGCGTCGAGACCGGCGGCGCCGGCGAGTTCGACCGTCTGGCCGGGCACCAGGCGCGGCGGCGTGCCAGCGGCGAGCGGCACGGCATCGCCCTCGAGCCAGCGCAGCAGATCCGTCGGCGGGCCGGCGGCGTTGATCCAGATCGCCATGCCGATGAGCGCTTCCGGCGCGATGGTCGAGCCGTTGCGCGCGGCTGCCGCGACGCAAGCGTCGAGCTCGGGCAGCATGCGGTTGAACACGACCTGATCGAGCGCATCGACACGGCCACGGCCATACTCGGACCGCAGCGCCGCATCGGCGGCCGCTTGGCGCGCCGGCGACAGCGGCCGGCTGTGCTGCACCAGGCTCGCCGAAGCGACGATGAACGAAACTTCGGCAGCCGGCACGCCGTCATGGCCGAGGATATCGGCCAGTACGCTCCGCGCTTCGGCCGTGGCGTGGCAATCATGCTGCAGCGCGCCATAGGACCCGCCGGACTGGCCGTCCTCGGCCCAGGACAGTGCATAGATCGCGGCCGCCTGGTCGCGGGTTTCGTGCCATCGGATGGCCGCCCAGATGGCCGCGCAGAGCGGCGCATCATCCGCGACGCTGACACCGGTCATTGCCGGTCGCCACGGCAGGACGAGCGGCGCGGCCAGGCCGCGCGATAGAGCTTCGCGCCGATCAGGACCCCGCCGCCGATCGACATGAAGTCCGCAGCACCGTGCGCGAGAACGTCGAGCGCCGGCATGACCGCTTCCAGCGCCGGCACCATCCAGTGCATGGAGAGCGCGCAGAGACAGAGGACGCCGTCTCCCACGCCGACGACGAAGCGCCAGACACGATCGTGATGGTCCATAGGTTCCCCCAGCGCCGCGAACGCCGTTCGCGGACATGAAAAAGCCCGCTCGAAGGCGGGCACGGACGGTCGGAATGTTCGGTGGTGCTACGGGATAGTCAGCGGCTGCGCCGGCAGCGACGCCGTTCCGCCGGCGAGATTGGCCGCGAGCGTTTGGCTGCAGCCATAGACGAAGTTCTTCAGCGCCTTATAGGCGTCGAGGAAATTCGATTGGGTGAGCGGCCCATGGGCACCGAACGCATCCGTGTAGGTGAATGTCGCTCCGCCGCCCGGCAGGCCGTCGCCATTCGCGATATCGGCGGCGATGGCCGCAGCCTGACCGATGGAAACCGGATCGATGCCATAGATGCCGTTCATCGCCGGCGTGCCGCTCGATTGGATCTGCGCGCCTTGCGTCTGCAGGATCGGCAGCACTTGCTGCTGCATGACGCCGGCCAGGTCCTGGACACTGTCGATCGCCGTAGCGGTGTTGCCCGCCGCGAGCCAGGCGGCATAGGTCGCGTCTGTGGACGGCACGAATTGCAGCCGCTGGCTCGACCATACCTGTGTCGTCGAGCCGGCGACGATCCAGTACCAGGCACCGGGATTATACATGTCGCACCTCACGAATAATTGGCGCCGCTGCCGGCCGCCGAGCCGGGCAGATAGTTCGCACCGCTGCCATTGGTGTAAATCCAGCCGGTGGCCGCCGAGTACCTGGCACCGGTCGCCGCCGATCCGCTGAAGGCCACGACACCAGCGGGATTGATCTGGCCGCCATTGGTCGCGGTCGCAAATGCCGTCGTGAGCGCTATCGTATTCGTGAGCGTGACGGTGATGCCGACATTGCCGTTGCAGATCATGCCGCCGTTCTGGGCGAACCAGTGGGATCCAGACCCGCCCGAGATCGCGTAGCTGCTGCTCAGCATCACGACGCCGCTCTGGGCGACGCCGATATGGGCCAGCGCCGCCGACCCGAACACGACACCGGGACCGATGAACACCGTAGCCGTCGTTCCGCTGCCGCTGCCGCCGGCGCCGATGCAGGTCGAGCCGGCGCCGGAGACGGTAATCGTCATGTTTTGGACGGTAATATAGGCGCCCGAGACGGCCCCGATCCCGCCGCCGGCGGCCGTGGACAGCGTCGTCGAGCCGCTGGCGCCGCCCGTGATCACGACCGGGCTATCTTGCCCGACGAGCGCGCCGGAACAGGTGATCGGTTGCGTCGGATTGCCGGCGATCGATAGTGTCAGCTGGTTGCCGCCCAGATCGAGCGCCGCTTGCGCCCAGGCATAGGCATGGCCGCCCGTCGCGAAGGCGGTCGCGGCGGTGATGCCGACATTCGCCGCATCGCTGCCGGCCGGCCCGGCAAAGATCGTGGTATTGGCCGCCAGGCGCGCGCGGATCGCCAGGCTGAAACATTGGTAATTCGCGCCGTCGCAGGTGAAATTGACCTTCTCGCCCGGCCCGATCACAATGGCGCCGTTATAGACGTTCGGCCCCTGCAGCGTCGAACCGGCGCCGACCTGGATCGCAAGCAGGCCCGCCGCATCGGCATTGACGATCGTGCCCGCCCAGCCGGCGGGCAGTGCGCCGGCCGTGGCGCCGGGCAGCGCGTCGACCATGGCCGCGCCGCCATTCGAGCGCCAGGTCATGTTGCCGCCATCGGCGGCGCCATAGGTGTAGCCGGCCGCCGCAACCGGGTTTTTCGGCCCGTCGCCGCTGGTCGGCCAGGACAGCATCTGCAGCAGGAAGCCGTTGCGGGTGGTTTTCGCGACGGCGTCGAACGCCTTTTGTCCGCGAATATCGTTCGGCGCGCAGGCCGTGCCGTCCGGCCGCACCACGCTGTAGGTGGTGCCGTTGAGCGTGAGCGTGACCGGCCCGGTATTGGCGACGCCCGGCAGAATGCGCAGCGTAACGCCGTTCGCGAGCGTGATGGCGGGCGCGACGGTCGCGCTCATCGTATTGGCGACGCCGCTGCTATCGACGACGTAATTGGTAGCGGCCGCGGCCGCGATCTGCGACGCGGTTGGCGCCAACAGCAGAAATTGCGTGCCGGTGCAATAGAGGCGCAGCGGCCGGCCCGCCGGAAGATCGCCGGCGAGCGGCTGCGAGCCGTCCGAGCGCAGCACCGGAAGTGCCGCCAGCCCGTTGACGTTGAGCGTGACCGTGCCGCCGGTGTTGGTCAGCGCCGGCGTGATCGTCGCCACCTGGCCGCTCTTATAGGATGCCAGCGCCGGGACGGTACCGGGCGACGGGTTGCTGACGGGGAGCACCGCGGTCGCCACCATGGTATTGGCGACCGTGCTGGTGTCGACCAGGTTCAGCATCGTGCTCGCCAGCGCCGCGATCGACGAGACCAGGCCGGTGAACGAGGTCTTCGAGAGCGGGATGCCGCCGGCGACGACGAGGTTGATCAGCTCGTCCATCATGGCGCTGTAGTGTTCGGAGCGCAGATCGCTCGGCGGCGAGTTGGTCAGCGGGTTGCCGTCGGTCGGCCAGCCCGGCGTGCCGGGCGGAGTCGAAGCCGGCCGCACGGCGACCGCGGTCGCGTCGTCATATTGATACATGATGCCTCGGAGGCTGGCCGGGGCTTAGCCCGGCAGGGTGAAGCCGAAGAGCAGGATGGTGTGGGCCGGCGCTATCGCCTGCAGTTCGCATTGCAGCACGGCGTTGCCGAAACTCGACCAGGGCTGGCCGAATCGTCCGGCGCCGAATTGCAGCTTGCTTTGCGTCACAGACGGGGCCAGCACCCGCCAGGCGAAGTTCCAGTCGGGGCCGCCGAAATTCTGGCCGAATCTGGTCTGACCGAAGCGGGCACCGGCCAGTTGCTGGATCTGGATCTGGTATCCCAGCGATCCGGCATAGGCGATCATATAGGCTTGGGACTGGCCGCCCTGGTCGCAGAACCGCGCGACGACCTGGTTGCGCGCCTGTTGCAGGCTCTGCACAGGCCCGGCACAGGGATCGGGCAGGCCCAGCGTCGCTTGCCACTCCGGCAGCAATTGCACGGTGGTGCTGGGTAGCGCCTCGGCGATCAGGTCGACCGCGGCTTCGGCCGAGCGCACGAAGCTCGGCACCAGGGTCGCCAGCGCCTGCGGCAGCACGGCGTCCGGATCGCGCGGCCAGGCACGGCCGCGCGGCAGCAATTGCAGCAGCCGCGCCAGGAAATCGGCAGCGGAATATTGCGGGGCCGGCATCAGGCAGAGAAGCTGCAGGGGCCGAGCACCGGCAGCGAGCCGACCGATGCGACGATCGGCGCCACCGGTGCGGTGACCGTGAATTGCCCCATGCCGGGAATCGCCGAGATCCCAGCGTTCCAGTCGCTTTCGTCGATCGTGCCCCAAGCGCCGCCGGTCGCCGGGTTGACGCTGCCGCCGACATTGCCGAGGCGCAGGAACATGTCGGTCAGTGCCGCCTGGATCGCCGCCTGCATGGCCGGCGTATTGTTGGCGCCCAGATTGGCGATGGTGAAGGGAATCGGCTGCGGCGCAGGTGCCACGAGATAGACCAGCGCCTGCACCGGCTGCACCTGATAGATCGCGTTGGCGACGGTCAGCTGGTCGCCGGTCGCCGCCGGACCACGAACGTCGTTCGCGGCGACGCCATTGGTGCCTTGCGGGAACCCGCCGAACGCGGCCTCGGCCAGGTCGAGCATGATATAGACGACGACGGTGCCGGCGCCCATGCCGAGCGGCGTGACCCAGGCGCGGCTGACGCCGGGCACCGCCCTCGCCCATTGCGGATAATCGGCCCTGGCCCCGCCATGCGGCGGCGCCTGGTACGCGGCCAGCATGCGCTGGCGCAGCGATTGATCGAGCTCGGCATCGGCGCCGTTGACGATGGCGCCGGCGGCCGTACCGGTCGAGTTGATGCCGGCGATCGGCGTGGACAAGGTCAAGGTGACGCCGGCACCGGCATTGCCCGCCGCCCCGGAAGTCGTCGCGATGATCGGCACCAGCACCGTGTTGCCGGACGCCGTGCCGGGCGCCGTCGAGACATAGGCGAAGTTGTCGCTGCGCGTGATCGAGGTGCCGGCCGGCACCGGAACGTTGTTGCTCGCCACGAAGCTCGCGGTGCCGGTCGCGAAGGTCGCCGGCTCGCGCACCACGCCTTTCAGCGCCGCCCAGGCTTCGAGGAATTCGGCCGTGGCCGTGAACGGCGTGGCCTGACGGAAGCACCAGTCGAGGAAGCCGTAATGCAGCTGGGCGAACCCGGCCACGACCCAGGCGAGCTTCGGCAGGATCGCGTTGCGCAGAAAGGCGTCGATGCCGGTCAAGGTGCCGGCGGCGATATCCTGTAGTGCCAACTGGCGCAGGCCGGTCAAGGTTGGACGTGCGAACGGCATCAGCCTACTCCTTTCCAGGCCCAGGAATATTTGAAGCTCTGCGACGTGCCGTTCGGCTCTTTGACCGTGACGGCGATGCCGACATAAGAAGTCGTGATCCACCAGGTCGTGATCTGGACGCTTGCTGCGACCTGGTCGTCGAGCAGCCATTGCAGCGCGTCTCGGGTCATCTGCTCCACCTGCGCCAGGAAGGCCGGGCCGTTCGAGACGGCGACGCGTTCCAGCGTCCAGAGCAGCGAGCCGGTCGGCTGTTCCTCGTAAGTGTCGATCCAGCAGCCGCGCGGGTCGTCGCTGCCGTCGGGCGGGGCCTGGTCGGACGGCAGGCGGCGATCGGTGAAGAGGCTGACGAGAATGGCGGTCGCCAGGTCGTTGCCGGTGGCGAGGCCGCCATTGACCACGGACCAGTCGCCCCGAGCTTTCGCCTGGTCCCAAGCAAGAGAGATATCGGACATTGCTCCAGCAAAATCCTAAATTACGTTGAAAGGGCTAATATTCTTAATATATGCGACAAGGCGAGGCATCACGCGCGTTTGAAATTACGCGTCTCGATGCTGCTCTTTCCATTCCAGACGCTATCGTTTAGCATGAGTAATCCATGCATGCATTCCGGTAAAACGATGGTCCGCAGAACTTTCTTACATCTGGCGCCTTTCCTCATTCTCGCTGCTTGTGTTCCCGCGCCGGCCGGTCGTGACTTCCCGTCAAGGCCCGTCGCAGACCATGGCGTCTCATCCCGGCCGGTCAATGGACCTCCGCTTTTCTATCCGACGAACCTGCTGGTACAGCGCAAAGAAGGTCACGCCATTGTCGAATGTGTCGTGGCGGCCAATGGGATGCCGCGCGACTGCCATGTTGTCGAGACCGTTGGTGGCAGCGAATTCGCCACCTCCGCGCTCGATTACATTTCCAGGTCCACCTTTGCGCCAGCTATTCGCGGAGGTGTTTCTATCGAGGCGCAATTGCGCTCGACCGTCACCTTCGCGTTGACGCCCCCATCCGGTGGTAATACAGGATTTAAGAACATCCTGGCGCCCCGCATGGTCGCAGGGGGACCGCTCTTCTATCCTGAGCGCATGAGGCTAGCCCAGCGGGAAGCCAGTGTCGAAGTCACGTGTCGAATCACCGTCGAAGGCTTCGCGAAGGACTGCGTTGCCGTCGAAACCATGATCACAGGCGGAAGCTCAGATTCCCAAACGTTCGAAGACGCTGCGCTCGACTTCATGAAAAATGCGCGCTTCGCACCGGAGCTCAACCACGGCATACCGGTCGACGTGCAACACAAGTCAGTTATCAACTACCGGCTAACCGGCAGCACGCTACCTCCTGGCATTCCGGATGTGCCGCCCAGCGAACCGGGCCAGCCCATCATGACACCGGCCTCCGCACAACCGATCGCCGGAACGTCCTTGGCCTTTCCAGCCAAGATGGTCGCGGGTGGCCGCCAAGGCTCTGTCGAAGTCCGATGCTTCGTCACCGTTCAGGGAACGACCCACAACTGCCTCGTCGTCGGGAGCACAGGAGACCGCGACTTCGAGGCTGCGGCCCTCGAAATCATATCCCATGCAGTGTTTACGCCTACGTTGCTAGACGGCCACGCCCTCGAAGGCCCACGCGAATGGACGCTGCGATATGGCGAGCCGTGAGCCAGCATCTTAAGACCCGTAACAGATGCAAAGGTGACGTTCATGTCGGTCGATTTATACGTTTGTGCGCAACTGCACTCCCACCCTGCTCGCAATAGAGAAGTGCAAGTGGTTACAATGATCAGGCCTTCTTTCGGAAGGACTTACCTAAGGGAAACCAGGCCGACTTTGAAAAAGCCATGAGACTCGATTTTCGCGATCGTCGCCGCAACCGCTCGATAGGGAGTTAAAATCTCAGAGTCAATATGAAATTCGGGCTCGTCCTTCCTTGAGACTTGATCCAGTAGATGATCAAAACGAATATCGGAGGAGATCTCCTCAGAATTCCAAAACACAGTCCCAATGAAGTCCACATGAACTTTGACGATGCTGATTGGCAGCGCCGGTCGGTAATCGGGTGGAGGTTGAACAAGGCGAGCCGCGTCTGCTATCAAACGTGCTCGGCGCCTCGGATCAGCCGTGCGTGGTTCCGCGATAAAGTCAACTTCAGACCATTTCTTTCCCACCCCCCTTACGCATTCCGCCAGGACTTTTGTCACCTCCGAAAAATGTTGGTCGGGCCGAGCCCAAATAAAAAACCGGACACCTGGTAATTTACCCGCTACAGTCTCAATTTCGGTGTGAAGACTTTCCGAGTCCTTGACCGCTCTTCCATCTAATCTATAATCATCTTGACTACCGATCTCAATATCTACATCGATCGTGCCAGCCGGACCAGCAAGCGCTGCTGGTAGTTCTGCCTTAGCTTCCTGATGGCCACAAAAACCGAAGAAGAAGCATAGAGCTAGAACTGTAGCGCCTGAAGCAATATATCTAAAAAACTGAAAACGCTGCACTTTCAACCTCCACGCCGTCTAGAATATTAACGGTTTTTGATATCATGCCTGCCTTCAAGAATCGAACCGCTTCGTGTGAACACCTAAGCGAACACGAAGCTAGCAGGCGACGTGCCGGGAATGGAATGCGGCCGTCTGGCCTTGAAAAGACTACTGCGGCGGCCCGCTCTTGCCGCCGCCCGGCTGGACCTCGGTCGAGACGTGGTTTTGCAGGCTGATCGAGCCCGCGACCACGTCGCCGGTCGTATTGACCTTGCCGTTGACTTGAACATCGCCGTTGATGATCACGTCGGGCGCGTTGATCGTGACCGTGGTTGCCCCGTTGATCACGACCGGCGTATTGGCCGCGTTGATCTCGATCGGGCCGTTCGGCACGAAAAACAGAAACCGCTGGAACGCGTCATAAATCTGGGTGCCGCCCGACGCGATGTTCTTCGGCCGGAGCGCCTGGTTGTTCTGGCCGATCACGGCGACCATGGTCGGGTCGCCTTGCGCCGAGATGGTCACCACATCGGTGCCGATCGGCGCCACCGACGAGAACCCGAAGAGATGCACGACCGGCACGCTGTCGCGCAGCGTCAACTGGTTGACCTGGATCTGCACCGTCTGCACCGTCCCGGAATCATCCGGCACCGTGGTCGTCGTGCCGAAGCCCAGCGCATGCTGGATGCGCCGGAAGGCTCTGCCGATCGCGGTCATGGCTTGCCGGCTCCCGATTGGGCGATGGCCCGGCTCACCTGCCAGTCGAAGGGCTGCAAGGGATCGGGCTGCGGCTGGAACGCGGAAGGCGGCATCAGCGTCACCTCGGCACGGGTGCCGCGATCGTCCTTGGCATAGGTCACCTCGCTGATGACCCACTTCTTGTTGACTAGTTTCAGCGCCGGCAGGGTGACCGGCGCCAGTGTGTTCGGCGCCCAGAGCGCGCCAGCGGCATCGCGCCAGGAATCGCAGGTCAAGGTCACGGCCTGGCTGCGCCCGATCCGCCGCGCCATTTCCCAACTCGCCCGCGCCTCGGCCAGGCTCTTGCCGTTGATCGTCTGCTCGGACACGATCAGCTTCCGACGCAGCCGCGGCACCGTGGTGTCGGGCACCGAGGGCAGAAAATACTTGGCGTCGCCCTGGTCGGACAGGAAGGCGGTGTTGACGGTCGAGCACATGTAGACGCTGAAGCGCTCGTCGCCGCGGAACGTGACCGAGGCGCGTTCGACATTGACGCCCTGGACGAAGCCCGACGCCGCCGTGACGCTGCCGACCTGCGCCAGGATCACATTGCCGTCGGTGCCGTCATAGAGCAGCACCTGGCAATAACGGGCGACGCGCTCCAGAATCTCGTAAGGCGTCTCGCCAAGCGTGACATTGAATTTTGGCAGCACCTGGCTCGGCGGCGCGCCGAGTGCCGAAACGGTAATGCCGTAGTCTTTGCCCAGCTGGTTGCCGAGGGCGACGGCGTTGACGTTCGAGATCGCCATCATGGGCAGCACGGCCGAGCAATCGACGAGATCTTGCGATTTCGAGCGCCCGATGATCTCGACCGTGTGATTGTCCCCTTCGATCGTGCCGACATAGCGGTCGACATAGCCGGTAATCACCGTGTCCGACCCGATCCTGACGACGCAAGGCTGGAAGGGCTGAATATCGATCTCGCTGGCGGATCCTGGATACTTCTCGGTGACTGAAAGCTGGAAGTCCGCCGGCATTCGTTCGCAGCCACGCGTAATGCGCACACTTTGCCAGCCCTTCCAGGCCGTGCCGTTGATCACGACCGACACGTCGCTGACGCCGGGCTTTGCCGCCGATGGCGTCGTCGGAACCGCGCTCATGAGGAGAGCGCGCGGAATTCGGTCGGCATGAAGGCCGGATGCGGCGGGTCGGCCCTGGCGGTCAGGTCATCGGCGCGCGTCGCATCTCCATAGAGCCGATAGGCCAGGACCGGTGCCGGGATCGGCACCGCGATCGTGATCGTCACCAGCTCGGGCAGTTGCGCGCCGCGCGTGTCGAGATCCTGGGCCACCGCAGCGCCGAGCTCGGCCAGCATCTGGTAGGTGGCGCAATCACCGGCATCGGCCGCAATCGTCGCCTCGGCGTCGAACAAGCGCCTCACCTGGCGCTTCAGCTGCTCGGCATCGTCGTAGGAAGTGGGCTGGTACCCGGCGCAGGCATTGGCGAGAGAGATCAACGCCGCGCGCCGGCAGAGCGCAGCCGTGCAATTGGTCGCCGTCGCCATGGCAGCGCCGATCGCCGCCGTGCCGGTCGGCACAGCCGGGGCGAATCCTGCGAGCGAGATCATCAAGCGGATCTGGTCGGACGGGTCCGCGGCCGAGCTTCGCAGCGCCTCGGTTAGCGCCATGATACCGTCGGCAAACGCGTCGGTTTGGGTGCTCATGTCAAAGCGCCACGGCCAAGGTCGAGACGGCGCCGGCCGCGGTGCTGACCGCCGCTGCGCCGGCCGTCGAAGCCGCCAGCAAGGCCGAGGTCGCTGTTGCGGTCTGGATGCCGAGCGGCAGCGCCGTATTGATGGGCGTCGCGATCAGGGGTGGCGCGGTTAGCCCGCCATTGGCGTAGCGGCCGAAATACCCGCTCGGCACCAGGAAACCGATGCCCTTGACGGCACCGGCGACGCGCGAGGCGTCGGCGATGAGGCCGGTCACCTGGCCGGCGAATTGCCCGGCGACGCTGGCGACCTGGGCGACGACCGAGGCGCCGACAGCCAGCGACGAAGCGATCGAAGACCCGAAATCGGACGAGACGGCGCCGCCGGCATTGGTACCCGCGAGCGCCACCTGGCTTTGCGTCGATTGGCCGGAACTCGGCAGCGCCGCGGCCCCTGCCCCTTCGGTGAACTCAAAATCGACGCTGACCATCCGGCCATCTTCGGCACGCTCGCTCAAGACGGGGTCGCCGACGATCGACACCTGGCGGGCGCCGATCGAGGGATGCACCAGCGTGCCGGGCCCGGGTTTTTCGATCGCCGCCAGCAGCCGGTCACGCTGCTGATAGACATCGTCGCCGACCAGATAGCCCCGGAAGGCATATTTCCGGGACTTGCGGCCGAGATCTTCGACCCAGACCACGTCGCGGAACGGGTAGTCGTGGATCGCGGTCTTGCGGCCGGCGACAATCCGGCTTTCGATCACCACGAATTGGATGCTGCGCCAGCTCGCCGGCTGCAGCATCGCGGCCCAGGGACCGAGGCCGGAAGGCACGCCGCCGGCGCCGAGCAATGCCGCGACATTGCCGGCGACACCGGCAATCTGACCCGCCGCTGCGGCGACGCCGACGATCTGACCCAGGATGCTCATCAGGCGAGGCTCGTCAAAGAGGTTTCGACGCTCGGCGGCGCCGAGAACGCGTTGCCGCTGGCGCTGGCCGTGACCGTGGCGCCGGGCGGCGGGTTGGCATGGGTGATCGTCACGCCGATATTGCCGTTCACTTCCCCGCCGGCCCCTGCGCCGGAGACGGGCGCCGGATCGATCGGCGCCGCCGAGGCGGGCCGCACGGCAGGCGCCGACGCGGCGGCGACCGGTGTCACCTGTATCGGAGGCAGATCCGGCGTCTGCGCCGCGATGCGCTCGGCCAGGCGACCGCGTGTGGCGGCATTGCCGTCGGCGTCGCGCGGCCTTTCATAGTAGCGCGAGATGATCGCCCCGGCCTCGCCGGCGCTTTGCGCCTTGGCCAGCCGATTGCCGGCCGATTTCTCGCCATGCTGCAGCTCGTAGAGCATGAACTCGGCCTGCTTCATCAGCGAAGCGCTGCGCAGATCCTCGCCGAACGCGGCCTTGAACGACGCGGCGCGATCCTCATGCCATTGCCCGATGCCGATTGCATGGCCGCCATCGCCCACGGCGCGCGGGTTGAGGCTGCTCTCGACCGTGGCATTCGCGACCAGCCCCGCCGCCTCGATTTTGCTGGGGCCGCGCGATTGGAAGAACGACATCAGCTGCTGCGTAGGGTTGGCGCCTGGCGGCGCCTGGATCTCCGAAGGCGGCGCCAGCGCCGGGACTTGCGTCGAGCCTACCTGGCTCGCCGGCCCGGCAGAAGGCGGCGGCCGGTACACCGCCGGCGTTATCCGAGGTGATGGCGCAGCAACCGTCTGTATCGGCACGGTCCGAGGGATCGCGGGCGGTGCCTGGTCGAAATTCTGTGCCGACGGCTGGTCAGGCGCTAGCGGAGCGTCAATCTCGGAACGCGGCGCCAATTGTGAAGCCGTCGCGGCGATACCCTCGCCGAAGCCCGGCCGTGCGAAGGATTGCGGCCACCGCATGGACTCGGCGGAGATCGTGACCTGCGCCGCACGGCGCACCGTCAGCGAGGCGAGATCGAGGATAGGCGGCCGTGCCGGCTCGTCGCGCTCCGGGACAGAAGCCGGACGGGGCGGCGCCGCCGGGACCTTACCCGCATCGCCCGCCGCTCCCGCCTGTGCCGGCGCATCGGCTCCGGCAGGCTGAAGATCGGGCAGGTTGAGCCCCATCTGCCGGGCGAAATCTTCGAAACTCGGCAGATCGGCCGCGTCAACGCCGGTCTGAGCCCGCGTATCCGCGGCGACGGTGTCCGGCGTCTTCACCGGGACTGCCGTCGGCGATACACCGGTCGTTGCCGCAAGATCGGCTGGTTTCGGCACCACGGGCGCGGCAACACCCGTCTGCTCGGTTTTGGTGTCATCGACCTTCGTATCCGGAATCTTGACGCCGGTCGCGTCGGCCGCCTTCTCGACCCTTGTCGTATCGAGCGGCGGTACGCCAGTCGCCCTGGCCGCATCGTCGCGCTGTTTCTTCAGCGCATCCCAGCGCGCCCGGTCCTCATCCGTCGCCGGACCCAGATGCGTCATCGGATGTTCGGCGTCCCACTTCGCATCCTCGTCCAGATCGCTTGACGCGAATTGCTGCGCGTTCGCCTTATCCACATCGTCCTTCTGTGCCTGCGACATCGAGAGACGATGCGAAATCGCGTAGACACTGCCAGCGGCAAGCGCGGCCGGAAGCATTACGGCGCCGAGTCCGGCCGACGCTGCCGCGCCGGAGGCCGGAGCAGCAGCGGCCGGCGCGGCAGCGGAGGCCGCCGTCTCCACACCAAGCTGCGTATAGGCCGTCGCGGCAGATTCGACTGCCTGGGCCGCAGCGGGGCCGACGCGCCCGAACGACGCCGCCAGTGTGATGACCGAGCGGCCGAGCGCCCAGATCATCCGGGAAAGCATGAGGAACGGCTTCAGCATGCCGGTCAGCCATAGGCCGCCGACGAAGAGCGCCACCCCCTCCAAGGCCGACTTGACCCGGTCGGTCTGCCCGACCATCAAGCCGAACATCGGGTTGACCAGGCTCAAACCGGCGAAGATCGGGTCGAAGTAGTTGTTGCTGAAGACACGATCGAGGATGCCGCCGATCCATAGGGCAGTCTGCCCGACCCAGACGATGCCGCGGCCGATGCCGAGTGCGATGGCGCCGAACTGCGCCGCCTCCTTCGCGACGCCGGCCCAGTTGACCTTGCGCAGCCAGTCCGCCAGATCCTTCACGGCGACGCCGATATCTGTCGCGATCCATGTGCGGTTGGCCGCGATCCATTCCGCCATGTCGGTCAGGAGCGGCGTGATGACCGGCGCCAGCTTCTCCGCGACGGAATTGCCGAGGCCTTCGACGGCGAGGCCGAGCTGCACCTGCGCCTGGCGCATGCGGTTCGCCGCCTCGGCGCCGGCGTCGTTCATGACGCCGTAGCGCTGCGCCATCGCCGAATATTGAGCGATGCCCTTCGAGCCCAGCCGCAGGAACGGCAGCAGATCTTCGGCAGCACCGCCGAGCAGGCTGGTCGCGACCCGCGCCTGCAGGAACGGGTCGCGGATGCCGGCGACTTTGTCAGCGATCTCGGGCAGGACTTCCGCGACCGGCCGCGCCCGGCCCGCCGCATCCTGGAATGCGATGCCGAGCGTGTTGAACATCACGACCGCTTCGGGCGCCCTGCCGCCGATCGCGTCGGTCATGGTCTGGCCGAGCGTGGTCAGGCCGGAAGTCATGCTGGCGGCACTGCTGCCGGCGAGGCGGGCGGCACCCTGGAGCGTTTGAAGCTGGCCCGCAGTCGTGCCGAGACGTGCCGCCGAGAAGCCCAGCTTCGAGCCGAATTCGCCCCATTGCTCGACCAGGCGTTCCATGCCGGCGATCGAGGCCGCGCCGGTGATCGCGCCCAAGGGGGCGATGATGCGCGCGATCGAGCGGAACGCGTCGAGCCCGGCCGAAGCCAGGCCGCGGGCGCGCTGGGTCAGGCCTTCGAGGCCCGATTGCTTGGCGAAATTGGTCCATTGCTTGTTCAGACGCTCGACCGGCGCATTCGCGGCCGAGAGGCGCCGGTTGATCTTGTCCAGCATCTCGCTGGCACGATCGACGGCGCTGATCGTGAAGCTGACCTTGGCTTGAGCCATCTTCGATCAGGTCACTTCGACTTGGCGCGCAGCCGGGCGATCCGGTGCGATTCGCGCGTCCACCAGATCAGCTCGGTGCCGGACAGGCCCCACGCCTCGCCCGGCCCCATACCGAAGAAGACGGCCAGCGGGGCGATCAGATCGCGCCAATTCTCTGGCCAGCGTTGGAAAAATTTTCGATGTACTGGATCGCCTCATTGTGTTGCGTGATCAGCAGGCTTTCGATCACGGCTTCCGAGACGCCGGAGACGCGGGAGACCAATGCGACCTCGTAGGAGCGCACCTGGCCGGCGCCGAACTGGCCGCGCAGATGCGATTCCGCGAGCTGCATTTCCTTCGCCGTCGGCTCGCGCAGGAACAGCTCGCTGACGGTGCGGTTGCTCAACTCGACCGGCGGGTCGAGCGTCAACACATGCGTGTCCGGCTGCTCGGCCGGCCCCTCCTCGGTCTTGCGATTGATCATCGGCTGAAGCCAGCGCGTGGCCGCGTTGAGGATGCGGATCGGCAGCTTGCTGACATGCTCTTCGTCGAGCCCGGTCACGCCGGCGACCAGCTTGATCTGGTAGAGGCGCAATTCGGCCTGGCCGTGGCCGGCAATCAGCACCCGCTCGGCCTGGCGGACATGGCGCACGATCGGTTCGCGCAAGGTGATCGCGGAGATCGACTTGCCCTTGACTTCCAAGGGCGCGGCCAGATCGAGGACGAGATGGTTGGTCTGTTCGACATCGGACATCAGATCGACTCCTCGACCGTATAGCCTTCGAACTTGACCTTGAAGGTGCCTTCCTCGGTCTCGACCTCTTCGAGATCGGTCGACCACATGCCGTCGCCCGAAACGGTCTTGCCGTTGGCGAGCGTCAACGTGACGGTGACGTTGCGCATGGCGTTCAGCGCCGCCAGGCTGAGAGTGGCGGCGTCGCGGATGGTGCCGCTGATATAGGGCGCCTCCGGCATTTCCTTGAAGCCGTGGATCGCGTTCTGGCCCTTCAAGGTCTCGCGCTTCACGACATTCGCGAAATACGCGGTGTTGGTGATGTCGTAGGGCACGCCGTCGATCGACAGGCTGGCGGTACCGGCGCGCGGCACGCCGATCAAATTGGACATGGGAATGTCTCCGGGTCAGGAAAGGACGGCAGCGCGGCGCTGAACCGTCGGGTCTGGCAGGCTGAGGGTCAGGCCGCCTGTTGCAGGTTGATCAGCATACCGACTGCCTCGAGCTGGTCGGACGGCACGACGGGCAGGTTCAGCTTGACGAGACCGTTGCCGGCGTTGAGCGCTGTCGCGTTTTCCTTGAACTCGTCGAAGTTCTGCATCAGACCGACCGTGCAATAGCGGCGATAGCGCGAGATGCAGGCCTTCAGGATGATCGATGCCGTGGTCATCCCCGAGCCGAACGGGATCTGTGTGCCGTCGGCGACCAGGATCGAGGGCACGAATTTCGACGTGATGAAGTTGCGCAGATCGCGGATACAGAACTGGATCGTGTACACGCGCTCGACATTGAGGAAGCTGGTGTCGGGCGCACCGGCGGCGTTGGTCTGGTACGCCGTGACCGCGCGTTCGATATGCACGACACCGGCATCGTCGATCGTGTAGGAGCTCAAGCCGCTGTTCAGCAGCGTGTTGCGCTCCGAGATGGTGAAGCGCGACTGTACCGGCGGCGCCTTGACCGTCAACGCCAGCGTGTTGAGCGGCAGCGCCGGGTTCGCGCGCAAGGAATTCGCCGCCGCCGCGGTGTAGTCGGCCGCCACTTCCCAGCACGGGTCCGGGAAATCGAACATCGGCATGACGGAAAGGTGCTTGTCGTTGAGGCCGGTGCCGAAGGTGACGAGCGCGGAGAGGTTACCGCGATACGCCGTCCAGGCGCCGCCGAATAGTTGTTGCTGCCACGACCAGCGGCCGGCCGTCTCGTTGAGGAAGGCGCTGACCGCGGCGATCGAGGTCGGATCGGTGTAGGGGTTGATGATGAAGTCGAAGGTCTTGTCGGCGCCGATATTGCCCAGCGCCGTGTTCAGATTCGGGTTGAGCGAGCCGCCCGCCATGGCGGTGAAGACGACCGCCACGCCGGACGGGGTGACCTCGCCGCCGGCCATGCCCAGATAATTGAGGCGCAGATCGATATCGTTGCCAGCCAGGCCCTTGTGCTTGGCGGTCACGGTGACCACGCCTGCATTGGCCGCGACGGTCACGGGCAGGTTCGGTGCGAGCGCGCAAGCCGCGACCAGATTGGCGGCGATGGTCGTCGCCGTGTCGCCGGCATTGACCATGACCGGCACGCGCTGGCCGGCGATGTAGGGATAGAGCACGCCGGCCACCGTGGCCGGGCCGGTGATCGTGATCGTGCCGGTCGCCGCGACCGCGCCGGCCGCATCCTGGACCGGCAGCAGCCAGACCTCGCCGAAGGTGTCGATCTTGCGATAGCGCCAGAGCATCTGCGCCAGCATCGAGCCGAGGCCCGCGCCGGCCTGGGCATCGCCGGTGCCGGTCGCGATCACCGGGATATTCGGCAGATAAGTGCCGGACGCCAGCGCCTGGCCGATGATCAAGGTGCGCTGGTTGACCTGGCCGGTATTGGCGTTGGACGCGTTCAGAATCGCGAAAATCGAGGGGACGCGGTTAGTGTCGGGATAGGGTGCCAGGTTGATGGCGCTCATGGCGGGCTCCGATCAGGCTTTCAGGGTCAGGCTTCGCGGGTCAGGCGCCGGCCGAGCCGGCGGCAGGCGGGGAAGACGGCGCAGGGGCTGGCTGTACCGAAGGCGCCGGGCCGGTCTGCACCGGAGCGGCAGCAGGCGGCGAAGTCTGGGCGGCAACGGGTTTCGGCGGCTCGGCCGTGACGACATCGCCGTGACTGCGGCGACGCGCCCAATAGAGGTCGTCGGGCACGTCTTCGCCCGTAGCGGCGAGAAAACGGCGTGGGTTGTGCTCGAACGGCACCTTTGCGCCGGCCTTGGCAGGTCTTACGAACATGGGGCGATCTCCAGATCAGGAGGTGGCGACGGTGATGTCGAAGGATGCGGGTGCCGTGGCGTCACCAGGCGCCGGCGGATTGGCCTGCACCTCGGCCAGCGGTGTGCCGGGCGGCGGCCAGAACCGCTCGGTCACCTCGATCGCCCAACTCACATCGAGTTCGGCGCTATGCAGGTTGCCCTCGGAAGTGATGCGGATCTGTTCGTTGATCTCGGGATAGGCCTGGATCACGGCGAGCAGGCCCGGATCGGTGAAGAACACCTGCTCGATCTGAAGGCCCAGCGCCTCGGCAGCGGACTGCGCCTGTTCCGGCGTCTTTGCCTCGGCTTGCGCCTGCAGCTCGATCTCGATCACCGAGGTGTAGATGAACTGCCCGCGCATCATCTGGGATTTGCGCTGACGGGCGCTGCGCACCAGGATCGCCGGCAGACGTTCCTGCGGGGTGCTGGTGTCGCCCGGCGATTCGACGGCCGCCGTGATGGTGCCCGCCGCGACCGCGTTCCGAAACGCGGTGACGACAAGCTCGCGCAGAACGGCAGCGGCGTAGACGGGCGGCGGCAGGCCGCTCACGATACCTCGTTGAGCATCAGGATCGCGCCGCCATGGCTGTCCGGCCGGACCTCCCGCACTCTATATATAAAGCCGGTGCTGAGCACGGTCAGGTGATCGCCCTTGAGGGGCATCGCCGGCAGGTCGCGCGGCTGCATGCCGAGCGTGGGTGCGACCGAAGTCATCGGCGAGCCGTCCGGCTTGAGGCCCAGGACCTCCTTGAAGGCGGCGTCGAAGACGCCGGTGATCGGATACTCGCCGCCCGTGGCCGGGCGGTAGAGGACCTCTTCGCCGAAGATCCGGGTGACGGGTGCGGTCAGAGCCGCCCAATCGATGGCCATGATGCGAACGCCGTTCGCCGCTCAGGCTTCGGCGCGGCCGGAGAAGAGGACTTCCGGCCGGGTGCAGATATGCAGCGGGTAGGAATAGGCCTCCATCTTCCACCAGGCTTTGCGCTGCAGGTCATAGATCGGAATGACGTAGACGGGCTTGCCCAGCGTGTTGACCCATTCGAAGGTCTCGCCCGGCGCCAGGGCGCGGCGGAAGATGCCCGGCGCCTTGCGCGGGAAGAACTTCACCTTGTCCGGCGGGACCGCGATCGTGGTCGTATCGTCCGAACCGCGGTAGTTGTACCAGGTGATGCCAGAGAAGCGGAACGAGCTGAAGGCGGCACCGGCGTCGCCGTCGCGAATGTCGCGCGCCGCTTCCCAATTGAGGAAGGTGCGGATGACATCCGGGTGATTGACGAATTGGTCGTAGAACAGGTCGCCGCACAGCGCCCAGACTTCGGTCTGCGGCGTGAAGGCACCCTGGCTCGCCCGCGCCATGTCGCGCACGATGCCGTTGCAGATCGGGCGGAGCGTATTCGGCGTGGCGGCGGCGAGATTGAAGCCGATCTCGGCCGGCGGCGTCTTGGCGAATTCCGTGTACCAGTTATAGACGATTGTCTTGCCGTCGGCATCGAGCAGCAATCCCTGGATCGCGGCCAGGCGATGGAATTCCCAGGTGTATTCGATGTTGCGCAAGAGGCCCGTCGGACCGGCCAGGCGCCGCGCCACTTCCCGTTCGACCTGGATCAGTTCGGACTCCTGGCCGAATTCCCGAATGCCCTGGATTTCCTGGGCGGTGATCGTGTCCGAGGTCATGATGCGCGGCACATTGAAATACCGCGCCTGGCGCAGCTCGGTCGTGCGCTGCACGCCTTCTTCGCCGCGGTCGCTGAACGGGATCAGCACCAGCTTGCCCTGGCGCTGCTCGATCGCGCAGGCCGTGGTGCGGATCGGATCGTCTTCGAAAAGGTCGAGCTCGCCGAGGCCGGTCGGCTGGTACGGCACCTTCTCGATCGCCTCGGTCAGCTGCAGCGTGGAAAAGGCGTCTTGCGTGAAGACGTTCAACGAAACCATGGAAGCACTCCTGTCCGGCGCGGCCGGCGACTTGGATGGCGGTGGCCGGAGATCAGCGGGCGATGATCGCGGTCTGGGCGAGCTGCTCGAGCGCGACGGTCATGTCTTCCGGCCCCATTGACGGGTCCCAGATCAGCTCGGAGGCGTTGACCTCGGCCTCGCGCGTCACGATCGCGCTGGTGACGCTGGTCTGCGTCGCCGGGATGAAGAGCGTGTCGTAGAGGATGCCGCCGGCGCGCCGATCGCCCTTGGTGCTGACATTGATCGTGCCGGACGCCGGTGTCGTCGGGTTGCCGCCGGCGAAGACGAGCGCATCGCCATCATCGTAGCCGGCGCCGCCGGTGGCCGCGACCGAGAGCACGCCCCAGCTCGGCGCAAAGAGGGCGCCGGCCCCTTGGCCCGTGGTCGAGGCCTGGGCGACCGGGGCCGGAGGCAGGACGGTATAGGCGCCGCCGGCGACCAGCGAGACAGTGTTCGGGGCGAAGATCGGCGCGTTGAAGGTAGCGCCCGCCCCTGCGCCGGAGGTGGCGCCTTGGGTGAACGACACGGCGTTGGCGGTGAAGACGCCGCCATTGGTGACGGTCACGGCATTGACGCCCATGACCAAGGTCAGCGCCGCGCCGACCAGGCCGGCGCCGGTCACCGGCTCGGCGGCGAGATTGACCGGGTTGACGGTATAGGCGCCAACCTGCGCGATCGAGTTGACCGAGGCGATGGCGCCGTTGGCGATGGTGACGTTGACCTGGAACTTCGCGCCGGTGCCGGTCGTGCCGGTCAGCACTGCAGCCCCGTTCGCCCCGCCATTGCCGGGGTTGGATATCGCCGCGCCGACGAGCTTGGTCGAGGCAATCGTCAGCTGCGCCGGCGTGGTCTGGGTACCGCCGGCCGGCCCATAGGTGTCGCCGGGGACGTAGCCGGTGCCGGGCGCGTTCGGCGTGACGCCGGCGAGCCTGGTGTTGGTCACGGCGACCTGAACCGGTGCCGAACCGCCGGCCAGGGTCACGATGTCGTTCGGCTGATAGCTCGAGGTGACGGCGCCGCCGTCCGGCGCCACGGCGACCGCGGTCATGGTCGGCACGAAGGTACCGCCCTGCCCCGAGGCCGCGCTGACCGCCGGGATCGCGGTAAAGCCGCCGCCATTGGCGAGGATCGTGGTCGAGCGCAAACTGCCGACGACGCCGGACCGGACGACGGGCGCCCAGCTGCCGTCGAGCTGTCGCGCCATCACGGTGCCGGCCTGCAGTTGCAGCAGCGCGCCAGTGTTGTTCTCGATCACGCCGCGGTCGATCGACCGATGGCCGTTGGCGCAAGAGATGATAAATCCACCGCGGTGGCGTTGTTCGATCAGCGTAATGCCGGACATTGACTGCTCCCTGCTTGACCCGCGCCGTTACTTCCGGCCCGTCGCCTGTTTCATGAATCCCACCATGCGGTCCTGGGACGCCCGCTTGGCCGACTGCCCGCCGCCCTCGCCGGCGATGCCGAGATCGGGGTTGCGCCGCGACCGGGCGACCGGGCTGGCAGCGGCCGGCGCCGGCGTGTCGCGCAAGACCGCGATCGCCTGGCGCCGCGTCATCGTGGTCTTGAAGGCGAGCGAGGCGGCGAGGACCGGATTGCGCGCCGCTTCCGGCCGCGCGAAGATCGCGGCACAGCGGGCGCGCTCGCGCCGGCGCGCCTTCGCCGCCGGCGAGTTGCCGCGCATCTCCTCTTCGTCATCGTCGCGCGACGGGCCGGTGTCCTCGTCGTCATCACCGTCGCCTTCGGCGGCTTGCGGGTCGTCGTCATCGGCCTGGGCATCGGCATCGTCGTCGGCATACTTGTCGTCGCCGTCATCGGCGCCTTTGGCCTTCTTGCCCTTCTTACCCTTGCCGTCGCCGTCCTGGTCTTCGGCATCGGGCGGTGCGTCCTCGTCCGGATCCTTGTCGGCGGCCCGGACGCTCCCGGACGGCCCCGTGCGGCCGATGCCGGCCAGATGGGCAAATGACAAGGCGCTCGCGGCGCCCTTGAGGCGTGCGGTTAACGACATCGGGACCTCGCTAAGGTTTGGTGACGGTCAGTCGAGCTGCTGCAGCAGCGCGGCAAAGGCCTCGTCCGGCGCCATGACGGCGTCGGCGAAGCCGATCTCGACGCCGGCGGCGCCGAGGAAAGTGGTGGCCTCGGTCGCGCGCACGGCCGAGGCTTTGAGGCCGCGGTTGCGCGCGACGGTCTTGACGAAAAGCTCGCCCATCGTGTCGACATCGGCCTGGAACCGCGCCAGTGCTTCAGCGCCCAGCGGCTTGAATTCCGAGCCGTCGGATTTGCGGGCGCCGTACTGGATCAGCGTGACGGCGATGCCGTCGGTCGCCAGCGCTTGGCTGAAATCGACATGCAGGCAGATGACGCCGACCGAGCCGGTGCCGCCGGTGCGCGGCACGCAGATCCGGTCGGCGGCCGAGGCGATGGCATAGGCGGCGGAAAAGGCGTTCTCGGACAGAATGGCCCAGATCGGCTTTTGCCCGCGCGCGGCCCGGATCGTGTCGACCAGGTCGAAGCAGCCGGCGACCTCGCCGCCGGGGCTGTCGATGTCGAGCACGATCGCGCGCACGTCGTCATCCTCGAGCGCCATGGACAGGCCGGCGCGGATCGCGTCATAGCCGGACATGCCCGAATAGGGCCGCAAGCTGCCGAGCTTCTGCACCAGCGTGCCTTCGACCGGGATGATTGCGACGCCGGCGACCAGCTCGTAGCCGCGATATTCGGCGGGTTCGTCGTCATAGCCGTGCATTGCCAGCGGGATCGGCTGGCCCGACGCCCCGAACAGCTTGGCGATGCCGAGCCGGTCGGCCAGCGCCGCCATGACCAGCTCGGCTTTGCCCGGCAGGATGGCAAGCGGGACGTTGAACAGACGTTGTGCCAAATGGGGATAGGAGATCAACACGCAACTCCAAGCATCACGGTCGCGATGGCATTATCACCAATTATGCGGCCACCGGCTCGTCCGGCGGCTCAGACGCCTTGGTCGCGTCCTGCATCCCGGCCCAGCTCGGCCGCGGCAGGCCGCGCTCGTCGAAGGCAGCCATTTCGATGGCGCGCTGATCGAGAATCTCGCGCCAGTCGCGGCCGGAATTCTCCGCGGCCTCGTGCTGCAGCGTCGACAGGCCGGCATCCATGCCGAGCACACTGCCCTGGCGTTCCTTGACCGGATCGATCCAGCCTCTTCCCGGACCGAGGAAGGTGCAGCGCGCATAGCTGGTCGCGCGCTCGACGAAGTCCGGCGCGTTGCGCGGCAACGGCAGCAGGCGCCGCTCGAACGCTTCGCGCAGCCAGGTCGCGTAGAGCGGCGCTGCCGTGCCGATGATGAATTCCTCGCGCCGGCGCACCAGCGTCTTCCACGCCTCGAGCAAAGCGGCGCGCGCCGAGCTGTAGTTCGTCTTGCTCCAATCCTGCGTCACCTGCTCGGCCGAGGTGCCGAGGGCGGCGGCCATGGTGCGCAGCATGGCGGCGGAGAACGCCTCGAACGCGTCATGCGGATGCGCGGCCGTCACCGTCTTCACGTCTTCGCCCGGCGACAACACCGGAATCACCGTGCCGTTGAACAGCGCCGGGTTTTCCTGCCGCCAGCCGTCGCGCATGTCGAGATAGCGATGCATCAGGCTGTCTTCGTCACCGCCGGTGACCGAGCTGGCCAGCATTTCGTGGTCGAACGGGCTGACCATGAAGAGGCCGAGCGTCGCCTGCAGCGTTGCCGCCTGGAGCTCGACGCCATAATAGCGAGCGAGCATCTTCATGCGCGCCAAGACCGGCGTGAACACGCCGACGCCGCGGTGCTGGCCGGCGCGATCGCGCTCATAGGTGTGAATGACGCGGCGCCAGCCGTCTTCGTCCTCGGCGACGACGCGGACCCATTGCATCGATTCGAGCGCATTGTAGAAGTCGCTCTGATGTGCCCGGCGAATATGGTACGCGACCGGCACACCGTCATCGTCGATCTCGACGCCGCCGCGAAAATGGCGCGTGTCGACGCCGTCATAGGGGTTCGACAGCAGGTCCGGGTCGACGACGAGCGATGAGGTCGCGTAGCAAGCGCCGCCATAGCCCACCAGGTCCGGCCGCCAGTAATTCACCAGCAGGCTTTCGCCGTCGATCAGCTGGTGGCGCAGCGCCAGGCGCTGTTGCTGGCCGACCGTGAGCTGCCGCGCGACATCGTTCCAATGGCCGATGTCGTTCGAATATTCGGTATAGAGCGCCTCGGCCGCGGCGCCGAACTCGGCGGCCCATTTGGCGTCGAAGCCCTTCCCATAGAGCTTCAACGCGCTGTAATGCGGAATGGCCAGCAGCTTCATGCCGGCGCCGACCGTGTTGTCGAGGATGCGCATGACCGAGCCGGCGGCCCAGCCATCGTTGCGCATGAGATCCCGGCTGCGCGCGACCATGAGGTCGCGATGCACCGTGTATTCATTGTCGGGCGAGCGTATCCACGGGAACCAGTCGGCCAGCTCCTGGCTGGTCCAGGCCGAGGCCTGGTACGGAAACCAGCCATTGCCGGGGCCGCGGGCGCGCAGCACCGGGTCGCCGCCGCCGGGCACGGCGCCGCCATCGGCGCTCGGCTTCTGAAGCGCCGATGCGAGCGCCCGCACTTCCCGCTTGGTGATGCGCTGGTGTCGCGACTTGGCGCTCATGGTCGTCCTATCGTCCGAAATACGGCCTGATCGCCCGGCGCGAGTGGTCGCGGACGCCGAGCTGGGCCTTGAGGGCGGCGATATGGGCGCGCAGCTGCGCCATGTCTCCGCGCGTGAAGGTGATGGATTTGCTGCCCTCGCCCTGGGTATAGGCGGCGGCCTCGACCTTGCCGCCGATCGACAGCTCATGCAGCGCGGTCTGCGCCTCGCGCAGCCATTGTTCGAGCGTCGGGCGCGGGATGCCGGCCAGGTCGGATGTCGCCGGGTTGAACCTCATTTGAAGCGCCTCGCCATGTCGCGCCAGGTGCTCTTTCGCGGCGCCGGTGCGGCCGCCCGTTCCGCCGACCCTGCGGCCGGCGCCGCCGCGGCCACGCCCGCCGAGGCGGGCGATTCGACCTTTGCCGGCGAGGCGGCAGCGGTAGCGACAATCATCGAATTCTCCTCCCACGGCGCCGCCCAGGATGGCGGGGATTGCCAGCCTATGCGCGGAAGCCCGTGCAGATGCGCCAGCACATGGGTCATCACCATCAAATCCAGCGCCTCGTTGCGGATGCCCTGGTGCGGCTTGCTCCACTCGCCGAGCGGGCTGCGCGTCTCGGATACCACCTGCTCGAACCACAGATGCGGCGGCTCCTTGCTGCGCAGCCCCGCCGGGCAATGGACGTAGAAGGCGCCCGGCTCGGCGACCTTCAATTGGCCGTTCAAATCGTCCTTGAAGGCGTTCGGATTGAAGCGCCCGATCGGTACTTCGCCACGCGCCGCGACCTTGCTCGCCCTGCGGGACGTGTCCGGATAGACCACCGTCAGACGCTGCGCGCGAACGCCGTTCGCGCCCTGCATCGGCAGGACCGACCAGGCTTCGCGCCCGCCGATCACGCCGTAATTGCGCACGGCACCCGGCGTCCGGCGCCAGCGCGACCAAGCCTGATAGGCTTGCTGCGTCGTGCCCGGCGGGCCGTTCAGATCGGCGCCGGCGGCACGGGGCCGCATCGCCCGGCCCGAGCCGTCGCCGAGCGGCCAGGCCTTCGACAACACCTCGTCATAGAGCCGGTCCCAATCGTCCGGCGCGCTCGCCGGGTCGGCCGGCATCTTGCCGGTCGCGATCACCCAGCTCTCGCCGGCGATGCCCCAGCCGCGCGCCAACCACTCAAAATGCGCGCCCTGGCAATCGGCCGCCACGGTGATGAACCGCACACCCGGCGGCACGACGCCGAGCGGCACCATCGTTTCATGGCGCGCTCTCTCGGCCAGGGTGGCGGCATCGACCGAGCCAACCCGGCGCGGCGGCGAGAAGGGCAGGCCCAGCTGCTTGACCGTTACCTCGCGCAGCTCGGTCTCTTCGCCCGACAGCTCGTAGCCGCGCTGCGCCTTCACGAGCGCGCGCGCCAGGCCGCCGATGCCGCGCAGCAGGAAGGGCGACATCACGCCCAAGATCCAAAACCCGATCGTGTCGCGCTCGACCGGCGTGCCGGTGACGACGCCGTCCTGGTCGATCTCCTGGCCCTCGCCGATCCAGCGGCCGCGCCGCATCATCGCCAGCCGGTCGCGCTCTTCGACGACGCAGCCATTGACCGGGCAGCGCAGCGAGGCGCCGGCCTCGACCTCGTCGAGCGTGCCCTCGGCCGGATACTCCAGGGTCATGACCCGCGATGCCGTCGGGGCCGGGCTCGACCAGGCGCCGCAATGCGGGCATGGCCACCACCAGATCCGGCGATCGCTGTCGGCGTAGACCGCCATGATGCCGTCGGTCCAGCCGGCCGGATCGATGCCGCGGGCACGGTCGCAATGGCTCAGGATGCACAGCATCGACTCGTTGCCGAAGGTCTGGCGGCGGATGTCCAAGAGCGCCTTCGGGTTGCCGAGGCTTTCCGGATAGGCGTCGTACTCGTCGGCCAGGATGCGCGGCGCGCGCTTGTTGATCAGGTTCGACCGGGCCGCGCCCAGGAGCTCGACCTTCATGCCGCGAAAGCGCTTGAACCCGAGGCTGTCGTCGATCGCGCGCAGGCCCTGGCACTCACGCATGATCGCGTGCGCGTCGATCATCGGGTTCACGCGATCCTTGACGAAAGCCTGGATGCCGGCATCCGTCTGCATGTACCAGAGCATGTCGGCCGAGTCGCACGCGACCGAATAGAGCAGCCAGTTCTGGCCGATCTCGGTCTTGCCGCACTGGCCCGGCCCGACGATCGCCGCCGTGATGGCGCGGGGCGAGGTCAAGCATTCCATCGGCTCGACCAGGTAGGGCGCGATCGTGTGGTCCCAGCGGCCGACATAGCCGCCGCCCTCGTTCATCAAGTACCGGTTCTCGGCCGCGTATTCGGCGACGCTCTGGCGCTTCGGCGGCAGGAAGGCGTCGAGCGTCTCGGCCAGCAGCTGGTGCGCGCTGGCGTAGCGCTCAAGCTCGGCCATCGTAGCCCTCGGCCTGCAGCAGGCGCTTCGCCTCCTCGACGAAGATCCGGCGCTGCTCGTCGATCCGCCGACGGATCGATGCGACCACCTCGTCGGGCAGACCGTGGTGCCGGCCGATCTGGCCCGGCAGCGTGTCCAGAAACCGGCCGAAGGCGCCGAGCATCGTCGTCAGCGCCATGCGCAGTTCCGACTTCGTGACCAGCTGGCCGGTTTCCTGGGCGAGCTTCCGCTCGATCAGCCGGGCGCCGGCGATGTCGCGGCGCTGCTTCGGTGTCAGCCCCTGCCCAGCCTGGAGCTCCGGCGCGTCGTCGATCGGCAGCGAATACTGCTTGCGCAGCTCGGCCTGGCGGTCCGCCTCGAGCCGCTCGGCCGCCCGGCGCTGCTCGAGATAGGCCGTGACCTCGCCGGCGTCGAACACCCATTCCGTCCCGCGGCCGCCGCGTGTCACCACCGGCAGGTCCGGATAATCCTCGAGCAAGGTCGCGATGAACGGCAGCGAGCACTTCAGGATCGTGGCGAGCTGGCTCTTGTTGACGAGCAGCCGATCGTCGGTAGGTCTCGATTGAGCGGACAGCACGGCCACCTCGACAGCAGCAACAACAACAGCAACAACAAGGTATTTTCGATACGACCGCGCCCCAAAGAACGCGCGCGCGAAATGCCCGTGTTTGCGGGAGGGCCAGGAAGGACCCGCTCGACTTGACCATGCCGGGTGGTTACCGGGCGGTCGCTTGGGCCTTCGCCATCGCCGCGGCGAACTCGCCTTGCAGGTTGGCGCCGACGGTCCGGCGCGCGCGGTCGCCGAAGTGCAGCTTGGCCGGAACCGGCTGCGGGTCGCCCCAGCGGATCAGCAGCTTGAAGCGGTGCGGTGCCGGCGGGCCATGCGTGCCCCTCGGCAGCTTCGGCACCGGTAAGCGTTGCCAGACGCCGCCAACCATTCCCGACTTCGTGGGCATCGCACCGATGAAGATATCCTTGCGCCCTTTCAGCCTTGCCAGCGCACCCTTGGGGATGTTGCGGTACTGGTTGAGCTTGATGTCCTTCGGGTTCAGCAGCGCGCGCTTCGAACCAAGGAACTGGCGCCCGCCATCCTCGTAGGGTGCCAGGTACTTGTCCTGCCGATCCTTTGCGAAGACGACGGCGTAAGGCACCGACTTGGTCGCTTTCTGGATGCCGAACGCTTTGAGCGTGAACGGCGTCGCCTTGTCGAACACGCTGCTGAGCGCCGCCGTCTCGGCATCGGCGACCTTCTGCGCGAGCCCATCGAGCGCCAGCTTGGTCGCGAACGGTATCTGCTCGCGCGCCAAGCGCTCGAACGCCCGGCTGACTTCCTTGGCATCGATCCGCACGCGCAGCGAGACGCCCATGGTCACCTCGCAAGCCGGTGCGCCGTGCAGAAACTCGCTGCGCGCCGCGGACACAATTCTGATTGTTAGGAGGTGATGTCAAATCTGTTTCGCAAAACGTGATCTGTCAAGGGGTTTGTTCAGCGCCTTCCCACGGTGCTTGAAGACTCGCCGGGCCAGACACCGAAACGCCAAGTGCCGCCAGTCGTGCGCGCAGCACACCCGATAGCGACGAAACCGCTTCGAACCACGCCGCGTACTGCGCCCGCGCCTCGCTGACGATCTCGGGATGGACGCCGAGGTATCTAACCTTGCAGGCGTGCAGCGGATGGCCGCTGAGGTCGTAGAGCATCACGACACGGCCGCGCCGCATGACAGGGGCGCAGCGCCACGTCGCATGCGGCAGCCAGTTGGGCGCGCTGCCGGCGCGCGCGTGATCCATGACGAGGTCGCGCTCGGCCCGTTCGAGGGACAGGACTGCGAGATGGATGGCTTCGGCCGCCGGGAACACCTCGCGCACCGGCGCCGTCGGCACGAATTGGACCCGCCGCAGCCCGCCTCGCCCGTCGCCGGCCACCGTGGACAAGCGAACGATACTGTCCAGCCCGAACCCCTCTGCGCTGTCCCCCGCCCCGACCGCCGCCTCGCGCTCGCGGACCCGGCGGTCGACCTCGTGGACGCGATATGCCCAGGTCAGCACCTCCTCGATCGAGTATTCCCCGTCTGGGAGGGTTGGGACGGTCAGGGAGGGTTCGGGAGAGTTCGAAGACATGCGATTTCTCCAATGATCCTAATAGGTTGCTATACCGTTGGGAGGGTTGGGAGAGTTATCCCTATGCTACGCATGAAAAATCAGCCCCTAAGACACCATCGCCATACGCGAAAACACGGGGAAACCATCCCAACCCTCCCAAACCGATCTAAAGTATTGATCCGTCTAAGCTATTCGGCACGGCACCAACCCTCCCAAACTCTCCCTAACCCTCCCAACCATCCCGTCACATCGGCGGCGGCGGCCCGGCGTCGCGGAAATCCTCGATCATGTCGAGATCCACATACTGCGCGATGCTCGACTTGGATTTCTGATAGCCGCGCTCGCTCATGATCTTGCCGAAGAGGGTTTGACTGATCGGTTCTCTTGCGTTCTGCTTGGCCCAGGCGCAGTAATTGTTGTAGAGCGGCGTCGCCGAGGTGCGCGCACCGGCGCGCGGCCGTACCGCCACATCGAGGAAATCGCCGAGAGGGTCGTTTTCGCGCCGATACTCCGCCGCCGCTTCGAGAGCTGTCGCCGGTATCGACAAGCCGCCTTCGGCCCACAGCCGATAGCCGTCCAGCATCCAATTCAGAATGCCGGGCGCCTCGGCCTGCAACTTGAATTTGAGCCGATCATCCTTCTCCGCCTTCGAGATAAACTGATCGAAATGCACAAGGATGATGCGCCGCCAGATGCCTTCGTCCTGGCCACGGATCGCCGGCTTTGAATTGAAGGCCAGGATGATCTTGTAATTGGGCAGCAGGTCGAAGAAACCACGATAGAGATGGCGCACGGTCATCTTGTCCTGACCGGTCATGAGCTTGATCGAGGCTTCGGAGAATTTGGCGCCGATATCGGCCTCGCCGGCCGTGACCATGCGCCGTCCGACCAGGCGGGCCAGATCCGGCGTCGCGTCGGCGCCGCGCCGGCGATCGTCCTGCAACAGGCTGGCGAACGGAATCGTCGAGGCATAGTCGCCGAGGATGAACGCCATCGCTTCGAGCAAGGTCGACTTGCCGTTGGCGCCGCGCCCATAGAACATGCACAGCACCTGCTCGCCGGTGTCGCCGGTCAGGCAATATCCGAACCACCGCTGCAGGAACACCTGAAGCCCGAGATCCGGCAAGATGCGGTTGAGAAAACGCCGGAATGTCGGGCATTGCGCCTGCGGGTCATAGGCCACCGGCGCGCAGCGCGTGACGAGGTGCGCGCGATCGTGCGGCAGCAACGCGACCCCGTCGCCATCGGGGCCGGGCTTGGTCAGGCGCAGCGTGCCGTTCATGCAGTTGAACAGAAACGCGTCGCCGTCCATCTCCTCCGGCCAGCGCTGCAGATGCGGCTGCGCTTCCTTGACCATGGCGGAGAGCTTGGCACTGTTGCCGCTGGCGCTCGCCCATTTGCGATGCGCATCGAGGCGCTTGGCGAAATCCTTCGGATCCTCGCCGCGCCGCGGCCCGCGCTGTTCGAGCACCTTGGCTTCGGCGAAGATGGCGAGCGCGGCCTCCTGGGCGGCGCGATGCACCGCCACCTCGCCGCGCTTCTGATCCCAGCACTTGCCGTTCCAGCCGTGCCAGCCTTGCTCGGACACATGCAGCAAATCGGCGCCGGACCGCCGCCGCAGGCGGTTGGCATTGCCCAGATCGTTGCGCAATTCGCGCGCACATTCGAGGTCGAGGCGGTCGGGATCGTCCGGCTCGATCTCCGGCTCTTCGTCGAAATCGAACGGCCCGAATTCTTCCTCGTCCTGCGGCGGCGGCGGCACGCGCTCGGCCTGCTCGATCGCTTCCCGCACGGCATCCAGGCCGGGCGGCTGATCCGCTGGCGATGTCTGATCGTCGTCTGCCACAATCCCCCCGATTGGCGCGCGAAACTACAAATCTGTGATATAAAACAAGCCGTTGTTACGGGCTTCGTGCGACGGGTACGAACTTACGGAGGCGGCAAAGCGGCTATGGTCGCCGGCACGCGCCGCTGCCATCCGCGTCTTGTCTCGATTTCGACGCCGTGGTGAACCGCCGTAATGACCTGCTCGCCGCCGAGTTCCACCGCGAGGGCATCGGCGATCTGCTCGTGATAGGCGCTGGGGTGACACCCGCAGGCGGATTTGATGACTTCGACCGGAACCATGAAGTCAGTCGTCACGACCAGGCGGTAATAGATGCGCTCGCCATTGTTCGGGCAGATCGCCGAAAAGCCGTATCGGTAGATGTTCATGCCAATAGCTCCAGCTGCTCGGCCGGCCGCACCCAAGAAGGCGGGCACTGCACGGCATCGATTTCATCGGCCATCCGTTTGGCGTCTTTGCGCGGTGCGCGCTCGCTGCCGGCGTGGTTGCGGGCGACATTCACACTGTCTGCGCTGGCGAGCGGCCACCGCTCGCCGCAGCGCCCGAGCATCCGCAGACCATGCAGCCAGGGCAGCACGCGCCGTTTCGCCAGCGCATCGAACGCCTCATCCATGCGCCGTTCCCATTCGGGCGCGCCCACGCGCCAATATGGGCCGGCCGATCCAAGGCAGACACCTGGCCAGTCGTCGGCGAGCTCGAGCAAATAATCGAGCGGCTTATCGAGATGCCAAACGGGCCATGACAGTTCGCGGGCGAGCGGCCACCGACGACACATAGCCCGTTGTTCGTCCATGTCGCCGCCGATGCGGTCGAGCACGACCGCGCGATGCGGATGGGCCAGCCGCTGATCGAGCCACGCGAACAGCTCGGCTTCGTCGATCGCCGCACCCTGCTGAAACACAGAGAACGCCCCGTTGTCGAACAGCACGGACTGCCCGATCCGGGCGCAAACCTCGGCATCGCGCGGCGCCGCAAAGCTGACACAGAAGTGCTTGCCGGCAAGAGTATAGAGCACATCGCGCGGTGTAATCGGCGTGCCATGGAAGTGAATGGTCACGCGCTCACGCCGACATCAGCGCGCCGACCAGCGCCGCCGCCGTGTTGACGGGAACCGCATTGCCGATCTGCCGCGTGACCTCGGTCTTGTTACCGGTGAAGTGGTAAGTCCGGCCGCCGCCGATGAAGCCCATCGCGGCCGCGAGCTCGTGCGGCTGGAGCATGCGGAACAGGATGTCGAACTGCTGCGCGCCGGGCTCGACCAGGTTGATCCGGCCCTGGGCGCAGATCTTCGGCGCCGGCTGGTCGAGAGTGTGGATGCGCGGCGCCTGTCCTTCCCGCTCGCCGAAAGCGGCCGAGATGAAGGCCAGCTCGCCGCGGCGCGCCGTGGTCAATGTCGGCAGCGGCTGTTCGAGGTTGCGCGCCCGGTTCGACCGGTCGGCATGCGTTACCGGCATGACGATGCCGAACCGCGACCGCGCCGTGAGGCTGTGCAACGGATCGGCGAGGCTGGCGCAGGTCAGGCCGGAGCCGCTGCCGTAATAGGGCGCGATTAACGCGTGGGCGCCGTCGGCGGTCGCGGTCGGGATCGGGTCGCAGACGGCGCGCGGCGCGCCGCAGCTTGCCTGCGACAGAACGAAGGGCTCGACGAGATAGCCGGCACCTCGGCAATCCGCCGTCGGCATCGGCCCGTCTATCGAATGCGCGCGGACGCTGCCGTTGTCGCCGTGCCGGTTGAGCAGAATCGGCTGCGCAAGCCCGACATGGTTGCCTTGCGCCGCGATCGTCGGCAGAGGCAGATCGATGCTGCGCGCATCCATGTGCTGCCGCAGCATGACGATATAGGGCTCGGGCCACTGAAACCGGGTGACCCCGGCATAGATGCGCCGGATCGTCGCCGGCGCCAAGGGCCGCCGCCGCGTGAAGATGGACGCGCCCTGGATCGACCAATCGATGATCTCGCGCGCCGGCCGCCAGCGCCGCGCACCATGGCCGAACAGATCCGACCCGCCATCCCGGCTATGCGAGGGGTCCGGCCAGCGCAGCCGCTTGCCGTCCGATCGTGCCATGATGAACAGGCGCTCGCGGGTCGTCGCATCGCCGTGATCGGCGCAATTGAGCACGCGCCATTCGACGCGGAAGCCCAGACCCTTGATCGCGGCGATCCAGGCGCGGAAATACTCGCCCTTGCGCGATTTGAGCGGCCGGCAGGTCCGGGCGCAGACCGGTCCCCATTCCTGGAATTCCGGCACGTTCTAGACCAGCAGCCGGGCGACGCGCAATTCGGTCAGCCAGGTAATGATATGCCACGGGTCGGTCCGCTGCTGGTCGCTGGTCGGCTTGCCGCCGCGCGCACGGGAATGATGCGTGCAGCTCGGCGCCGCCATCAGCAGGTCGAGATATCCCGCCGGCACGGCCTCGACCGGCCGGACCGTCGCCACGTCCTGGCAATAATGGATCGCGTCGGGATGGTTGCGCAGATGCGTGTCGATCGCTGTCTGCCAGTGATTGGCGCCGACCATCTTCATGGCCAGTCCGAGCGCTTCGAGCGCGCGCTTCGCCCCTTCCGACAACCCGCCGGCGCCGCAATAGAGGTCGGCGACGAGCTTCGGGCGGGACGGCCTGTGCGCCGGCAGTTCGACTTCGACCGCGCTCATTCCGCCGCCACCCTGACCGCGCCCGCGGCGTTGAGCGCGAACGCAATCGCGCGGGCGATTTCGAGGCTCGGCACATGCCCGGCGACGGCCCTGCCATCGCCCGCCACGACCGTGAACGGCTCGCACCAGCCGCCGCCGGCGAGGTCGCGCGTCTTCGAAACGCGATAGGGTGGGGCCGGCAAGCCATCCTCGGCGGAGAGCGCCGGGCCTTCCGGCCGTTCCGCCGGCATGAAGATATCGTCGCCGGAATCGCGTGCAGGCGGTTTGCGGCGCGTCATTCCGCGGCCTCGCAGAAGAGCGTGCGCGCCGGCGGCGGATAGTTGAGCAGCGCTGCCTCGGTCTTGACAGCATTGCGCATGCGCGCCGCGACGCGCACTTTCGAGCCGAATTGCCGGTGAGTCGTGGGCACGACCATGTCAGGCTTCGGCCGCCGCAACGCGGCGATAGAGACGCCGGCGCGGCTCGCCGGTGAAGGTCACGCGACCATCTTCGACGAGCCATTTCAGCCCCAGCCGCACGACGGCAGCGCTAAATAGCCCCAAGCGGCGGCGAATCTCTCGCGGTCGAACGCCCGGCTCGTCAGTCGGCACAGCCGCTTCCACCGCGGCCAGAAATTCGGCGCTATCCCTGTACAGTGACGCAACACACTGCGCGCGGTCGGCCTCGCTCAGCATGGGCGCATCTCCTGCCGCAGCTTCTCGACCAGATGGTGCAGCACGACCTGCCAATTGCGGTTGTGGAGCACATTCAAGCGCCGGCAAGCCTCGATCGGCGTGATGCCTTCGGCCTGCCAGGCGCGGATCTGCGCCCAAGCGCGTTCTTCGACGGACCGGCGCCGCGCTTCCTCGGCCTCGATCGCCGCGATTGTGTCGTCGGCGCCCTCGTCCGGACCGTCTTCGATCGTGCCCAGGCGGCACGCCTTGGCGGCACGCGCTTCTTCGATCGCGAGACGCCGCCGCCTGTTCTCGGCTTCGGCCAGAGTCGGCGCGGCGATCGCCCGCGCCGCAAAGGAGCCCGGCGCCGGTTTCGCGATGCGCAGCGCCGCCGCATGCTCTCTCTGGCGATCCAGCTCAAGCGGTCGCCGGCGCGGCGGGCGCGGAATCCGGTGCGCGCTGCAGGCATTATGGATCTGCTCCCACGAGCAACCGATTTCCGCCGCGACTGCCTCGAGGCATTCACCGGCGAAGGAGAGCGTGCGCAGAGTGCGCACCCGCTCCGCGCTCCAGAATCCGGAAGGCAAGGAGCCGCAGCGGTCTTCCGGATCGCGCGGCAGCGCATAGGCGTGCATCTGGGCCATGCTCAGGACTCGCCACAGCTGCGGCCAACCTCGCCGGGATTCCCGGCCTTGACGAAGTCGCGCCAATGCACCCAACCCTTGGGGCAGTGGAAGCCCCAGGCGCGGATGGTCGGACCAGTCAGGAAGATCGAGGTGGCCGGCAGCGAAAAACTGTGCAGGTCGGACGATCCGCAGAGATAGCGCCGGTCGCGCGCCAGCTCGACCCGATGCGCGGCGGTCGCGCGGCGGACGACGACCGTGCCGGGCGCGCGCCATACCTTGACCTGGCCCGGCAATTCCTCGGTATAGCCGCCATCGAGGATGATCGAGCAGCTGGCCCAAGGATGGTCGTGCAGCACCCGATCGCCGTCGTCGCGCAGGAACACATGCAAATAGACGTTGAAGAAGCGGTTGCGCGGAATCACCCACCAGCGGCGCAGATACGGGCTGGCCTCGGACCCGATGATGAAGTCCGGGTCACGCTTCCCCATGATCGCCATGGCCCGGCGATGCAGGGCGTTGACGAAGATCTTTGGCAGCTTCATTGCGCAACTCCCCGCAACATATCGTTGAAATCCGTGCCCGGAAGCGGCTTGGCGCGCAGCACCTCGCGGCGTTCGATCTGCGTCCAGCGCCGCACTGCCCGGTCCAGCAACGCGGCACCTGCATGCGGGTCGCCCATATCGGCGTCTTCGAGCAGCGTGATGCGCCGGCATTCCGCCGGCAGCACGAGGCCCGGCCGCGCCGGATCCGGTACGGCGCTGGGCAGGCGGCGCTGGCGGTCCGGGTCGATCTGCACCGGGTGCATCTCGCCCTGCCCCTCTCCGCCGCCGCCCAGATGGCCCAGCGAGCCCGCCGCCCAGACCCCGCAGGGCCGGCCGGCAATGACCGGGCATTCGAGCTCGCCCGACCAGAAGGGTGCGGCACCGGAGAGCGACGTTTCGATCCCTTCGCCCGCCATCATGTCTTCATGCGCGGGCGTGAGGCGGATCGCGCCGTTCCGCCGATAGCAGGGGCCGAGCGTCTTCTTCGGCTTCTTGACCGGCGCCTTCGCCGACCCGTCGCGGGCGAGCCAGGTGCGATGCAGGCCGCAGAACCGGCCTTCCGGGTCTTTCATCGGCGCCAGCATCGCCGGCCAGGCGCCTTGCTCGACCCGCACCGCATTGCCCTCGCGCCAGCGATGGCGATAGGCCAGCGATGCCGCGAAATAGAGCGAGCGCGGCGGCGCCATCGGGAGGCCGCGCGCCCGGAAATAGGTGTCGACCAGCGTGCCGCGCGCCGGCATGGCGCGGCGCAGGATCTCCGCCGCCTCTTCGAGCTTCGCGGCGTCGTCCGCCGCCTCATCCGCCGCGCGGACATCGTCCGGCGGGCGCACGACCGGCGCCGGCGGTCTCGCCCGCTGACCCGGCGGTTCGCCCGGCACGGGCAGGCCAGCGAGATCGGCCAATTCGCGCACCGCTTCCATGAAATCGAGGTCGCGGTGCTCGATCAGGAACTGCACCGCATCGCCATGGGCGCCGCAGCCGAAGCAATGGTAGAAGCCCTTGGTCTCGTTGACCGTGAAGGAGGGCGAGCGCTCATTGTGGAACGGGCACAGCCCTTCGAACTCGCCGCCGCGCGACTGCAATTTCACATGCCGGCGGATCAGATCGACCAGCGAGGTGCGCGCCTTGACTTCGTCGAGAAAGCTCTGCTGCAGGGCCATGTCAGGCCTCGCCCGGCGCATCGGCGATCCTCGCCGCAGCGCTTAGCAGCCCGATGACAAACAGCCTCCCGTTCATGGCGCAGCCTCGGCCGCGCGATTGGCAGCTACAGCAATAGTTTGCGCCGCTGCCTTCCGAGCCAGCCGGCGAGGGCGAGAGTCTTGCCTTGGAGCCAACCGAGCAAACGCCACGCTGCCCGCCGCATCGTCCCGCTCCTTTTCGGCCTCAAGTCGGGAGAGTCGGTGTTCGAGCGCCGACATTTCCGCCTGCATTGCCGGACACCCGACAAGCGGTTCGCAGATGCTGGAAACGAAACGCCAGCCGAAGCGGTTGACCATACGCGCGAGCGCCGCCGCAGTCGGCGCTTCGCCGGCTAGCCAACGCTTTGCCGTCGCCTGCGATACGCCGAAATCCTTCGCCACGCGCTTCGCCCGGCTGCCGGAATAGGTCGAGCGTAGCCAGCCCGCGACATGCGGCCCGAAGCTCAATAATTCGGTCGATTGGCTCATTTTCCGATCCGCCGCTAGCCGTGCAGCCGCTGCGGTTGCGGCGTAGAGTTGTCGTCTCCGGCCGAACTCGCGGTATAGGCGGCAGGCGTGTTCTCGGTGAGCCACGCCATGACCCGCTTGGCGGTGTCGAGACGGCAGCTTCGTCCGGCCGCCAACTGGCGGAAGAAGTTCGGGTCGTTAAGGATTTTCTTGCCCACGATGTACGGTTTCTGGCCGGTCCGGGCACAGTAGCGGTCGCAGGCGGAGAGGATGTCTTCAGTGTCCATATCCAGAAATTTACGTATATTCACATATTTTGCAACAGGATTTTTCCTGTCTATCGCGGGCTGGAAATTTCCCGATAATCCGGCGCCATGAGAGAGCCGAAATCCGATATCGCCCGCCGCATCCTCGAAGGCGCGCACGATCTCAATCTAAGCGTCAGCCAGGTTTCGATCCGCGCCGGCAAGGGGAAGGACGGGCTGACCGACATCATGGACGGCACAACGGCCAATCCGCGCGCCGACACGATCAGGCGAATTGCCGACGCGCTCGGCGTCAATGTCGATTGGCTTGCATACGGGCTGGGGCCAAAGCGCGGGACTTCCGACCAGACCGAGCCTGACCTGTCCAGTCCCGGTCAGGATCCGTTCGAAATCGCTAGGCGCAGAGGCGTGAACCCGGAGATCTTGCGGCAGCTTTCCGCCATACTGACGGTGCTGCCGGAAGGTGACGAGGGTCTTCGCATGTCGTTGACGCTGCTCACCAAACTATCGGAAACGATCAAGGCCCGGCTAGTCGATAGCAAGTCGCGCCCGACCACGACATCAGGGCCATAGAGCGCCGCCAGCTCGACATAGCGCCAGAACCGCGGCCGAACGCCCAGCAAGGAAATCCGTGCCTGCCCCGGCATCACGAGCCGGTCGCCGCGCCTGACGAACATCACCTCGAACCGCACCAGTTCGGCGAAGTTGTAGGACACCATCGTGAAGTCGGCCTGGGGGTCGATATGACCATGCAGTATCGCCCCGTCGAGATTGACGACGACAGGGTCAGGACGGCGTGCGGTTTCTGCCATTATGCTACTCGTGGAACGTTATGGCTGGAGCTGGAGATCGTCGACGGTGGGGGTATCGGGCATGATGAGGCGATGAAGGTTACGCCCTTGGCTATTATGGCGTGCATTTTCGGGATAAATCTGCCATCATCATCGCCTCATCCGTAGAGCATGTTTCCACAATTCGATTTTCCGCCGGGCCAAGGATGCAGTCGAAATGAGGGTCGGATATCGCTTCGGGCCGTTTGAACTGTCGCTCACCGAACGGTTCGTGATGCGCGGCCGTCACCCGGTTCCGCTTAGCCCGAAGGAGTTCGCCGTCCTGGCGCTTCTCGTTCGGGAAAGCGGCGAAGTCGTCGAAACCGAGGATTTCATCCGCGACGCCTGGGCAGGCGCGCCGATCGAGGAAGGTAGCCTTCGCTCGTATATTAAGAATTTGCGTCAGGCGATCGGCGAGGATGTGATCCTGACAGTCCGCAAGACTGGCTACAGGCTCGTCCCGCAGGTCGAACGCGCCTATACCGCCGCCGAGCAGCGCGCGGTCATGCTTGCCACGACTTTCCTCGAGGCAGAGGTGAAACGGCAGTCCATGCCCGACGCAGAATGGGATGAACTCTATAAGCCGCTCATCGATGAAGTTCGCGCCTCGCTTGACTGGTCTTTAGCACATCCTACTCGCCGTCACATTGCCGTCGCCTTAGGCGGCACGACCGCGCGGTTGTTCGAGCGCCTGTCGCTTCTGCCGGAAGGGCGTACCTATTGTGATCGCGTGCTCGATCTGGTCTACGACCGCGACGCCGATAGCCTCGATGACGACGTCGATCGCACCGACGCCGCCCGCTTGTTCCAATATGCCGGCATACTCTGGCGCGAGGCAGACCGACCACGGTCGCTATCACTCTTCAAACGCGCCGCCACTCTGTGCCGCGAGACCGGCGACACGCGCACGCTCGGCCAGGTGCTGACTCTTGTGGGCGGCGCGCATCTCTATCTCGGCAATTATGCCGATGCCGAACTTGCGCTCGGCGCGGGGGAGAAGATTCTGCGAACGAGCGACCAGACGAAGTGGCTATGGAACGCTCTTAATGATTCCGGTTATCTTGCGTCGCTGATGAACTTTCCTGAGAAGGCTCGCCGATACTTTGAACTGGCCCGCGACTTGGCGATAATGCTAAGAGATCCAATTCGCGAAGGCATAGTGATTCTAAACTTCGGTGAAATGGAGTTCCGCCACAATGCTATTGATCGAGCCATAGAGCGCATGAAAGAGGCAGTTTCGGTGCTTAGGCCGGCACCAGCGTCTTTTGCAGCGAGGCCGTTGGTTAATCTATCAACATACTATTGTATATCTGGTGATATTCGATCGGCAGCAAGCGCGGTCCGATCGGCCTTTCACACCTTCCGCCAGGAAGGTGGCTATTGGCTCCGGCTCTGTCTTCAGCCGTGCGCCCTTATCGCATGTCATAACGGGTATCATGCTGATGCCGCCCGGTTGCTGGGGTTCGTAAATTCAGCCTACTTACAGTTCGGAGAGGCATGGCAACTCGCTGAACGTCAGCTCCATGATATAGTCTTGCGCGCTCTCTCTGAGAACCTCACGCCAGAAAGCTTACGTATATGGTCAGAAGAGGGTGCTCGCTGGAGTGAGGCTCAAGCGGTCAATTGCGCATCGACACTGTTCGTCTCGACCAATTAGGTCACGGCAACACCATCGGAGAATCTTCATGCCAATTCTTCTGCCGCCTACTCAAGTAGATGTCCCTGCGGTCATTCGTATTGCTGCACATGAGCGTGCCGCGCATGTGCAGGTTCAGCATCCAATGACCCACTTGCCGAAGCAGGCGCCTGCCCCGGCGCCAAATTCCAGCAGCCAAGGGCCGACGTTCGTTGAACAGCCGCCGGCCCCAGTTCCGCCGCCGGTTCCAACCGCGCCGCCGAACAACTAACGATCGGGAGCGGTGCTGCCAGCAATGGCCCTGACGGCGCCGCTTCATCATCGCATTATGGGATTAGTATTTCCGGCGGAGTATACGCCGCCTTGTACGGCTTCAACTGTCAAGCAGGGTTGATCGGTTGCCACTCCGAATACCTTCGTATTACATGTCGGCTTGGCCCAAATGGTAGCAACACAGAACGTGGTCTGAGCTTCGCATTGCAGCAGAATCTTGCGCGTTGCGCGACTGAGGCTACCGACGTCCAGATCTATTTGCTGACCTCCCATTTCCGAGTTCGTAAAAATTGTCATCTCGCCGAGGCTGAGCATGTAGCCGGAGACAATGAACTTCTCCGACCCTGACATCGTCTTGAAGTCCAAAATAATGTCGTCAATGCCGACTTTCTCATAACCCTGCGCGGCATAACCAGCCGACTCCTGTGCGAACCGCGCTTTCTCCTGTTCTTCCGCCAAGTTGGCCTTTCTCAGATTCTCCGCCGCTTGTTGCGCCTGTGCTTCCTGCTGCTTCCGCACCGCTTCGGTAGCCTGGCGTGCCGCGAGTTCGGCCGGGTCAACTGGCCGCTGCGCCAAAACCCAAGCCCCAGGACATTGGATGACCTCTGGATAAAACGACCGCAATGCCGGGCAGTACCGTTCCAGATGTGGCGCTCCGCCGTCGCTCCCATCCTGTGATTGCGCGCTGGTTCCGTGGCAAAGAGCCACGATCGCCGAAAAAGCCGCTAGGACGGCTAGGTTGGACTTTGTCATGGTTCACCCGCGAAATTCGAATGTTCGATTGATATGTAGCAACTCTGCCGCGTGGACGCTAGCCGATCGGTGGCCAAAACAACACTGAGGGAGTTGGGCAGCCCCTCGCTGCGCTGAGATTTATGGATAAATCTCTATTTTCCATATTGACTAAGGATTTTTCCCTATTTAAGCTTCGCTCCAGTGGTCGATTTCGACCGGTCCGATCTGGAGCGAGCCCGTGCACGAACCGACGCAACAGCCGCACAGCATTGCCGCACGCATCGCCGACGCAATGTTCGGCCGCTACATGCAGGGCGAGGCGCCGACGCGCGCCTACCTCCTCGATCGAGGCTTCGAGCCACGCGAGCTTGACCAGCACGGCGACGCGGCCCGCGCGCTCGTCTCCCGCAGCTTGCGCGACCGCGGTATCGAGGCCGACGCGTGATGCCGGGCCACGCCTCGCTCGACCCCGTCGCGGCCAGCCTTGCCGCCAATCTGAACGCGGCCAGACGCGCCAGAAATTCCCATAACCCGCAAGCCGCCTATTCCCCGGCCCTGATGCTGGGCGCCATCGCGCGGCACGGCACGCGCCGGTCCGAAGTCATCCGCGCCGGCGCCGAGCTGCGCCGCCTGGCCGCGTGCTTCGGCGACGCGCTGCCGGCGATTGCGCGGGAGGCCTGACCAATGAAGCGGCCGGCGGCGAAGAAGACAAGGCGGGACGAATGGGTCGTGCGCACCTCGCGCGACACTGCGATCGGCCGGGTCGTGCGCTACGGCACCGAGCAATTCCAGGCCGTGCCCTTCGACGGGCGGACCAGCATGCACCGCACGAAGCGCGACGCCGTCAGCGCCGTCTTTGCCAGCCTGCGGGCCGCGTCGTGATCGGCGCCGTGGCCTTCGCCGCCCCGGCCACCGCCCTGGAACCGGCACCGCGCATCTGCCGCGTGCCGACCTGGTCGGGGCGGCGGATCAATCTGGCCGATCCCGATCCCGCCGATATAGACCCGTTCGATATCGCCGAGCATTTGTCCAAGCTCTGCCGGCGCCAGGGCACGGTGCAGAAATTCTATAGCGAGGCGCAGCACGCCGTGATCGTGGCCCGCGCCTGCCCGCCGGAATGGCAGGCCTGGGCGCTGCTCTATGGCGCCAACGCCTATCTGCTCGGCCGGCAATTGGCCGTACTGCGCATGCTTCTCGAAGATCTGGGCGTGCCGCCAGCGATGAGCGTGCTCGAACAGCGCGTCGATACCGCGATTCACGCGCGCTTCGGCCTGGCATATCCGCCGCCCGAGGCGTGCCGCGCCGCCGTGACGGCCGCCGCACACCGGGCGGCGTCGACCGAGGCGCGCGACCTGATGCCGGCGCATCGCGGCAACCACGGCCCGGCCCTGCCGCGCCGCATCATCCCCTTAGCCCCCGCGCCGGCCGCCGAGCTTTGGCTCGACGAATGCCGCCGGCTCTTTCCCGGCATCCATGTCCGGCTTTGACCGGCGCTTGATCAAGGAGTCATCGCACATGCTTGCGCTTGCCGACGAAACCCCTGCCCGCCCGCGCCGGCCGGGCATTACCTTGCCGCCCGGTGTCGCCGCGCTGCCGATCGTCGCCTGCGCCGAGATCACCTGCGGGCGCAGCTTCCAGGCGCGCACGACCGACCAGAAATTCTGCTGCCCGTCGTGCAAATCGAAGCACCACCAGCGCCGCCGCACGCGCGAAGCCGCCGCTTACGAGGCGCTGATCGCGTTCGCCGATCGCAAGAAACGCGGCATCGGCATGACCGATCTATCGCGCCTGGTCCGCTCCTGGACCGAGGAAGACGAGGCGCTGAAGCGGAAGGCCGCCGAGCGGCGCGCAGCCAAGGGCATCGCGTGATGTCTGCCGCCCCCGATCTCACCCGCAACGCCGGAGCGCTTGCCATGCCCGATCCCGCCGACAATTCGCCCGATACTATCCGCAGTTTCGTTCAACTCCTCGCCGCGCTGGAAGACGGCACGCTCTTGGCCGAGCTCAGCCAGGAGCAAAGCGAGATCGTGGCCGCGCTCAACAACCATCGGGCCGAGTATGGTGGCAAGCCTAAGGCCACTATCGCCCTCAGCTTCGAGTTCACGCTCGACGGGCAGACGATCCAGGTCCGCGTCAAGCACGATCTGAAGCTGCCGAAGGGCGAGCGCAGCTCGACCGTGCTCTGGACGACGCCGGACAACAACCTCTGCCGCGACAATCCCAAGCAGCAGCGGCTTCCCTTCGGCGTGCCCGTGGCGGGCGCGCCGCAATCCGGCCGGTCGGTCTGACGCGGCCAAACTTCCACCTGAAAGGATAAGTCCATGGCCGAGAAAACTCCGCCTGCGCCGCAGCCGCCGACCTTGCCGACGATCGCCGCCGGCGTCCTGCCCGAAATGCAGGAGCTGATCACCCGCTATTTCGAGCCGCGCGTCGTCGCGCTGACCTTGCCCAATCAGCGCGAAGGAGCGGTGATCGTCACGCCGGAAGGCATGAATCTCAGGAAGCTCGACGACTACGTCACCGATCTCAGCGAGCGGCCGAAGCGCCGCATCGGCACAGCGACCTTCGTCGAGCTGGACTCCTTCATCGGCCATGTGAACCGGTTCAAGGATCAGGATAGCGCTGTGTTCGTCAGCCGTGACCGGGCACAGCCCAGCGCCGTCTGCCTCTTGGACTATCACCGGGCCGGGGCCGAAGGCTTGCCACGCTTTGGCACGCATCGCTCGGTCTACAAGCCGCCTCTGAGCGATGAATGGAAGGCGTGGTCGCTCTATGACGGCAAGACGCTGGATCAGGACGAGTTCGCTGCGTTTCTGGAGGACCGCATCCTTGACGTGCGCGCCCAAACGCTTCCAACCGACCAGTCATTGATCGGCGATTTGAGCGAGGCCGATCGCCGCTTCCTGGACTTGGCCGCCCTGCTGCAGGGCACCTGGGCGACGCCGCATCAGCTCGTCACCTTGTCGCGCGGGCTGAAGACGACGGTCGTCGAGGAGATCCATGAAACCGTGTCGCTGTCCGACAGCCAAGGGTCGAACGTCTTCACGCGCGAAATCCGTGGCGCCGACGGAAAGAGCAAGATCGCCGTCCCGAACCTATTCATGATCTGCGTTCCCGTGTTCCGCCAAGGCCAGTGGTACAACGTGGCCGTACAGCTCCGCTATCGCCCGATGCCCGGCGGCAAGGGCGTGAAGTGGCGGTATGACCTCTATCGTACCGACGCCGTGTTCGATCATGTCATTACCGACATGATGACCAAGATCCTCGAACAGACGAGCCTCGATATCTTCGTGGGATCTCCCGAGCAGTGACGATTATTGGCGCCCGGTGCGATCCGGGCGCCGCTTCCTTGGAAGGCACCCCCATGGGCGACGAACAGAGGCTGCACCAAGCCGCAGCGGACAGACCGAGCTTGTCCGACGATGTAAAGACGCTGATCCAGCGCCACGCCTTTGCCGGCGGCGTCTTGGTGGCCTTCGATGTCGATGCAGAGACCGGCAGCGTCACGATCGTCGCCGGATCCTCCCGTGCGACCTTTCTGCCGCACATGCAGGATCTGGCCGAGAAGATCGGTGTGCGGATCCAGAACGGCGAATTCGACCCCGATCCGCCGAACCAGCTGCCCAAGACGCCCGCGGACTACGCAGCCGCTTGGATGACCCGACTCTATGCCGACGCCAGGGTCGCGGGCATCGACAGGCCGCGCTTGACGATGATCGTCGCCTCGATGCTCGGCACCATGATCGGCACGCATTTCCGCCCGGCCGATCGCTCGCGCATCGTCCAGGATTCGGCCGCCGTCATGTCAAGCGCCTGCCGCGCCGCCGGCGGCGCGTCTCCTAACCGGCACTGGCACTGAGGCGCGCCATGGCCCATACCTGCCACGCCGAAGGCTGCAGCACGAAGGTCCCGCCGAAGCTGCTCATGTGCGCCCGGCATTGGCGCCTGGTGCCGAAGGATCTGCAGAGCCGCGTTTGGGCGACGTATCGGCCCGGCCAGGAAGTCGACAAGCGGCCGACCGCCGAATATCTCGCCGCGGCCCAGGCCGCGATCGACGCCGTCGCCGAGTTGGAGCTCGGGCAAGCCGGCAAGGGTCTCAAGGCCCTGACGGTCTGGCAACCCTGGGCCAGCCTGATCATCGGCGGCGCCAAGCCGTGGGAATTCCGCGGCTGGCCGGCGCCAAATGCCCTCGTCGGCCGGCGCATCGTGATCCATGCCGGCGCCCGGCCGGTGAAGCGCGCGGAGATCCAGGATCTGCTGCTGCGCATGGACAATCCGGACGACGCCTGGACGACGGCACTCGATCCGGCCAAGGCCAGGCCACTGCTCGAACATGCGCTCGTCTCGCCCGGATCGCTGCCGCTCGCCGCCGGGCTGGGCACGGCGCTTCTCGGGCGACCCACGCCGGCCGCCGAGACCGTCCCCGCCGATTGGCGCGATAGCGACCGGGTCGACCATCACCAATGGGCATGGCCGCTGACAGATATCGAGCCGTGGGAACCTGTCCGGCCTATGCGCGGTGCCCAGGGATTTTGGTTCTGGCCGGAGACGATTCATGGGTGAAACCTCGGTCGAATGGACCCGACGGCCGCGCTCGGACGGGTCTCTCATGCCCGGATACAGCTTCAACCCCTGGACCGGGTGCAGCAAGCTGAGCCCGGCGTGTGACAATTGCTATGCCGAATCCTGGGCGAAGCGCGCCGGCCGCCCGGAGCTATGGCAGGGCGAGAGGCGCCGCACGACTGATGCCTATTGGCGCCAGCCGTTGCGCTGGAACCGGGACGCCGAGAGCGCCGGTGAACGTCGCATGGTGTTCTGCGCCAGCCTCGCTGACGTGTTCGACAATCAGTCGGACCCGGCATGGCGAGCCGATCTTTGGACTTTGATCGCCGAGACGCCGAATCTGGATTGGCTTTTGCTTTCTAAGCGCCCGCAGAACATCGCCAAGATGCTACCGGCACCCACCTTGTTCGGCGACGATCGCGATCATAATCCGAACTATCTTTGGCCCTGGCCGAACGTCTGGCTCGGCACGACGGTAGAGAGCCAGGCCGAGGCCGATCGGCGCATTCCTCACCTTCTGTCGGTGCCGGCGCGCATCCGGTTCCTGTCGTGCGAGCCGCTGCTCGGGCCGGTCGACTTGAGCCGAGTCACCATGCGCGCCGGAGACGGCGTAAGCTATGGATATTGGCCGCTCCTACGCGCCGTAGATCCCTGGCAGCAGGGCCAAAATGTCGCCGCGCTCTCTGATCGAATGAACCCGGGAATCGATTGGGTGATTGCAGGCGGAGAGAGCGGCGCTAAGGCTCGCCCATCGCATCCCGACTGGTTCAGATCACTGCGAGACCAGTGCGCGGCCGCTGGCGTGCCGTTCCATTTCAAGCAATACGGCCAGTTTATGCCAGCGCCGTGGAAATTAGAGCGACTGCCCGGCGAGACCGATGCCGAATACATCGCGCGGTCAGATGCTGAGGGCGCGACGCATTCGGTTTCGCCATCGGGGTTCATCTACAAACCGGCGCACAAGGCATGGAGTCTTGAGCGAGCGATCGGCTGCGAGCCACACGCCGGCTTGCGATTGGTAGGGAAGAAGGCGGCCGGCCGGTTGCTCGATGGCAAGTTGCACCACGAATTCCCGGCCGCGTAACCTCGCCATGCCGCGCCGCGCCGCCAACCTCAACACCACCCCCTCGGCCGACCTGACCGTGCGCCAGGTTGCCGACGAGTTGCAGGTCGATGCGACGAGTGTCTACAAGCTGATCCATGACGGGATCCTGCCCGCCTATTCGCCGCTGGGCGCCGGTGCCGGCGATAGAGCGACGCGCCGGGCACTCCGCGTGAGACGCGCCGATCTCGACCTGCACAAGGCTGGCAACCTCTACGAGCCGCGCCATGCAGCCGATGCGGCGGCGCCGAAGCGCCGTCCGCGCCTGGCGGATCATGCCGAGCACCAGGCGGCGCTCGCCTGGCTGCGCGAGCGCGGCATCGCTTGACCCGTGCTCATCCGGTTAACGCCCATAGGAGATGGATGTTGATGACCGTTTTCGCGCTGTTTGCTCCGCTGCTACGCCGCGCGCGGTTTCGCAAGACATGGGATACCCGCGCAGGTGGATTGCGCACCACCGAGTGGCGCCGCGAGGAGCCGGACGGCCGCACGCTAGTCTGTCATATCTCGGAGGACGGCCAACACAGCCTATCCCACAGCTGGCTTGGATGCGGCGATACGATGCCCACCTATTTCAAGGCTCCGGAGGATCTGGCTGCCGCTATCGAGTCTGAAACAACACGCGCTGATAGCCGTTACCGAGATCCGGATAATCATTACGCCCCAGGAGCGCGGGACTTCCTGCTGTCTAAGCGGGCAATGGCTTGACCCTGTGCCGCCGTCGGGACGATCATCCCGAATAACAAAGGGGCGAGTTATGTCGGTCTACTACAACAGGGCTCGCGGGCACTGGATGTATGATTTCGAGCGCGGCGGCGAACGCCATGCCGGCTATTGTGTCGACCTCGAGACGGATGACCCGGCCCGCAACAAGACCGAAGCCAAGCGGATCGAGGAAAAGCTGAAGGTGCGGGCTGGTGCTGCGGCCAAAGCCGCGCGCGATCGGCAATCGGCGTCAGACGCGACCGGCGTCACGGTCGCGATGATTCTGCAGGAATATCTGTCGCGCGCCAGCCAGCGGAATCGGAGCGCGTCGCTTAACGCGACATATGCCCGCGAGATCGCCGGATATTTCGGCGCCGGCCGGCTGCTCTCCGACATCACGGAGCGCGATATCGACGAATTTCGCCGATGGCTGATGGCGCAGCCCGTCAAGAGCTATCTGGGCGGCCCGCGGCGCAAGCAGGACATCGAACCGGATCAACGCTTTCGGGCGAGCGGCCGGACCCGCGCGCCGGCCACCGTCAATCACTATCTGCTGGCGCTCCAATCGGCCTGGACCAAGGCCCATGCGCGCCATGCGCACCGCCTTCACAGGTTTCCGGCCTGCCCGCCGATCGAGCTTCTGCCGGCGCCGGAGCACATCCCGAACCCCGTCCGCAACGAGGATGTTGCGCGGCTGATCGCTGTAGCGCCCCATCATCTGCTCGTGACGATCGCGCTCGCGACGCACACCTCGATGCGCCTTGAAGAAATCCTCGGCCTCGAATGGAGCGAGGTCAATTTCGACTTCGGCATCATCCGCCTCGAGCCGCGGACCAAGGGCTTCAAGGGCCGGGTCATACATCTGACCGAGATGGCGCTCGGCCTGCTTCGCTTCCTGCATGACACGCGGCCGGAGGGGCAGATTCGCGTGGTGCTCTATTGGCCGTCCGGGTTCGGGAACGGGACGCCGCGGCCGATTTCAAGCATCCGCACGGCATGGGTGACCGCGCTCAAGGCCACCGGCCTTGAGCAGACCTATCGGTTCCATGACCTCCGCGGTGCCATGGGTACCTATTTGGCCGCGCAGGGCGTCAACACGATGACCTTGCAGAAGTGGCTGGGCCATGCGGACATCAAGACCACGCAGCGCTACGTGGCCCTGGCCGATCTGGGCCAGCGCACCGCCAGCAGGATCGCCGAAGGCTATGCCGGCACGGACGGCGTCCTCGAACAGGTACAGCGCAAACCAATCTTGTCGACCAAGGACGAGGCCCGGCGCTTCGTCGGCGTCTATGCGGCAGCAAAGACCCGATACGAGGCAAAGATCACGATCAAGGTCAACGAAAACGGCAAATCGACGCGCCGTGTCCTCTACCTCGGCAGCTACGGCAGCGCCGAGGACGCGGCCCGTGCCTACGACGCCGAGGCTCTAAAGCACCCCGGCCGGCGCCTGAATTTTCCGGGTGCGGAACTCGCAAACCGCCCCGACTCCCAAACAGAAAGTCCCAAACGCGCCCGTGATCGCAAACAAGCGTCAGGGTAATCATTTGATATTATTGTTAAATTCTGGTCGGGGCGACATGATTCGAACATGCGACTTCCAGTTCCCAAAACTGGCGCTCTACCAGGCTGAGCTACGCCCCGAACACAGAGTATCGATTTAGAGGTTTCCGCTCGCCCGCGCAACCCGCCCCTTGACCCTCCCCCTTGACCCTCCCCCTTGACCCTCGATGTGCTGGCGGTGATGGCTTGCCGCCGACGGAGATGATAGAAGGCGCGCCTTTGCAGGTTTGGAGTCGTTGCCGCCCATGCGGGTCGAAGATTTCGAGTTCACGCTGTCGCCGGAGCGGATCGCGCAACGACCGATCGAACCGCGCGACGCGTCGCGTCTGCTGCGGATTACCGCCGAAGGCGTCGCCGATCACCGGATTTGCGATTTGCCGGAATTGCTGGCGCCGGGCGATCTGCTGGTGTTCAACGACACGCGGGTGGTTCCGGCTCGTCTGACCGGGCGGCGCGGGACGGTACAGATTTCGCTTACCCTGCATCAGGCGGTGACGGCGAATCGCTGGCGCGCCTTCGCCAAGCCGGCCAAACGCCTGCATCCCGGCGACCGGATCGATTTCACCCCGGAATTTGCCGCCGAGGTGGTCGAGAAGCGACCGGAAGGCGAGGTCGTGCTCCGCTTCGATTGTGCCGGCATCGCGCTGGCCGAGGCGCTGCGCCGGCACGGCAGCATCCCGCTGCCGCCCTATATCCGCGGCGGGATCGCCGACGAGCGCGATCTCGCGGACTATCAGACCTTGTTTGCCCGGACGGAAGGGGCCGTCGCAGCGCCGACTGCGGCGTTGCATTTCACGCCGGCGCTGATGGCCGCCGTCGCCGCGCGCGGCATCGGCGCTTGCATGCTCACGCTGCATGTCGGCGCCGGCACCTTCCTCCCTGTCAAGGCTTGCGATACTGCCGACCATGTCATGCATGACGAGCGCGGGATCCTGCCGGGAGCGACCGCCGCTGCCGTCAACCGGGCGCGGGCTTCGGGCGGGCGGATCGTCGCCGTCGGTACGACCAGCCTGCGCCTTCTGGAGAGCGCGGCCGCGGATGACGGCAGCGTCGCTCCATTCGACGGCTCGACGGCGCTGTTCATCACGCCCGGATACCGGTTCAAGACCGTCGACATGCTGCTGACAAATTTCCATCTCCCGCGCTCGACCCTGTTCATGCTGGTCGCCGCGCTCGCCGGTCTGGAGCGCATGAAGGCGGCCTATGAGCATGCCATGGCGGCTGGCTACCGCTTTTATTCCTACGGCGATTGCAGCCTGATCGACCGGGTGAATGCGGCATGACCGCCTTTGGCTTTCAGCTGCTGGGCCGCAGCGGCGCGGCGCGCCGGGGCCGGCTGACCACCGCGCATGGCACGATCGAGACGCCCTGCTTCATGCCGGTCGGCACCGTCGGCACGGTCAAGGGCATGATGCCGGAGGCCGTGGCCGGAACCGGCGCCGAGATCGTGCTCGGCAACACCTATCACCTCATGCTGCGGCCGGGTGCCGAGCGGGTCGAGCGGTTGGGCGGGCTGCACCGCTTCATGAACTGGCCGCACCCGATTCTCACCGATTCCGGCGGGTTCCAGGTCATGTCGCTGGCTGGCTTGCGGGAGTTGAGCGAGCGCGGCGTCGTGTTCCGCTCGCATCTCGACGGCAGCCGGCACGAGCTGACGCCGGAGCGGTCGATCGAGATCCAGCGCATGCTGGATGCCGATATCAGCATGGTGCTCGATGAATGCACGCCGCACCCGGCGACACATGAACAGGCCGCCGCCTCGCTCGGCCTCTCGATGCGCTGGGCCGAACGGTCGAAACGCGCCTTCAGGACGCGGCCGGGCTACGGGCTGTTCGGCATTGTCCAAGGCGGCGTCCATCTCGACCTGCGCGGCCGCTCCGTCCAGCAGCTCTGCGACATCGGCCTCGACGGCTATGCTGTCGGCGGCCTGGCCGTGGGCGAAGGCCAGGAGACGATGTTCGCCGTACTCGACCACACGGCGCCGCTGCTGCCGGATGATCGCCCGCGCTATCTCATGGGCGTCGGCACGCCGGCCGATCTGGTGGGCGCGGTCGCGCGCGGCATCGACATGTTCGACTGTGTCATGCCGACCCGCTCGGGCCGCACCGGCCAGGCCTTCACGCAACGCGGCAAGGTCAATATCCGCAACGCCCGGCATCAGGACGATCCCCGGCCGCTCGACGAAGCGTGTCGCTGCCCCGCCTGCACGGGCTTCAGCCGCGCCTATCTGCATCATCTTCACCGCGCCGAAGAAATGCTGGGGCCGATCCTGCTGACCTGGCATAATCTCACCTATTATCAGGATCTGATGGCGTCGCTTCGAGCGGCCATCGAAGCCGGGACTTTCGCCGAGACCGCCGCTGCGCTCCAAACGGCACAGGAGTTGGGCGACATCCCGGCGCTGGCAGGTGCGGATGAATGACGATCCCTATCGCGGCGTGACCCAGCTCGGACGCCCGACGCCGATCGCCGCCGGGCCGGACGAGGCCGTGCTCGAAAAAGTGCCGAATCCAGAGCCGGCGCTGGCATATCTCGTGCGCTTCACGGCGCCTGAATTCACCTCGCTCTGCCCGCTGACCGGCCAGCCGGATTTCGCCCATCTGGTGATCGACTACGTGCCCGGCCCGTTCCTGGTCGAAAGCAAGTCGTTGAAGCTGTTCCTCGCAGCCTTCCGCAATCACGGCGCGTTCCACGAGGCCTGCACCCTCGTCATCGCGCGCCGCCTGGTCGCCGAGATCGCGCCCGTCTGGCTGCGCATCGGCGGCTATTGGTACCCGCGCGGCGGCATGCCGATCGATGTCTTCTACCAGACCGGCCCGGCACCCGCCGGTCTGTGGCTGCCCGACCAAGGTGTCGCGCCCTATCGTGGACGCGGCTGAACTCAAACGCGCGCTGATCGCCCGCGCCGAGACGGCCGGCTTCGATCTGGTGCGGGTGACGGCGGCGGCGCTGGCGCCGGCGATCGGCGCCGGGCTGGAAGCGTACCTTGCCGCCGGGCATCACGGCGACATGGCGTGGCTCGAACGCGATCCGGGCCGGCGCAGTGACCCGCGCGAACTCTGGCCGGAAGCGCGGTCGGTGGTCGTGCTCGGCGTCAATTACGGCCCCGAAACGAATCCGCTCCTCGAACCGCCGAACCCCGAAGCCGGGACCATCTCGGTCTATGCGCGCGGCACCGACTACCACGATGTCATCAAACGCCGGTTGAAGGCGCTCGGGCACTGGCTGCATCGCGAATCGGGCATGGCGCTCAAAGTCTTCGTCGACACGGCGCCGGTCATGGAAAAGCCGCTGGCCGAAGCCGCGGGGCTTGGCTGGCAGGGCAAGCACACGAATCTGGTGTCGCGCGACTTCGGATCCTGGTTGTTTCTGGCCGAGATCTTCACGGCGATCGAGCTGCCGCCGGATCAGCCGGAGACGGATCATTGCGGGCACTGCCGCCGCTGCCTCGACGCCTGCCCGACCGAGGCGTTTCCAGCGCCGTATCGAATCGACGCGCGGCGCTGCATTTCGTATCTGACGATTGAGCATAAGGGGCCGATTCCCGCCGAATTCCGCGAGAAGCTGGGCAACCGGATCTATGGTTGCGACGATTGCCTGGCGGTCTGTCCCTGGAATAAATTCGCCCGCCGGACCGGTGAGCTGGCCTTCCACTCGCGGACCGAACTGGCCGCGCCACTCCTTGCCGAACTGGCACTGCTCGACGATGCCGGGTTCCGCCGGCTGTTCTCAGGCTCGCCGATCAAGCGCATCGGGCGCGCGCGATTTCTGCGCAATGTCCTGATCGCGCTGGGCAATTCCGGCTCTCAAGCAGCCGCGCCGGTGGTCGAGGCGCGGCTCGACGACGAGGCGGCCCTGGTCCGCGGCATGGCCGTCTGGTCGCTCGCCCGGCTCGATCCCGCGCGGCTCGCTGCCGCCGCGGCCCGGGCCAAGCAGGATGACGAACCGTCGGTGGCGACGGAATGGCAGGCCGCGCGCGGCGCGTTCAGTTTCTTTTCATAGAACTTCATTACCGTGAATAAGCCGCAAGTTCGATGCGGCGGTCGCCAATTTCGGCTGACCCGTATGCACGCGCGCGCATGCACACGGAAATATGGTGCAACTGCCTGGCATTACTTGTAAGAGTGGGCTTCGTGGGTTGCGTACTTTGGGGGAAATTATGCGTTTCAACCGTGTTCTTGGTATCTATGCCGCGACCGCGACCGCCGGCGCCGCATTGCTGGGCGTCACGCACGGCACCGCGTGGGCGCAATCCGAAGTTTTGGATCTGACCAAATTTCCGGCGGGCTTCGATACGACACCTGCCCCTGTGGGGCCGATCGACATTGCCGCCGGTCCGGACGGCAATATGTGGTTCACCAATGTGTCCGGGATCGATCAGATCAGCGTAATCACGCCCGACGGGCGGATTTCCAATTTCTCGACAGGTTTCATCGCCGGATCCAAGCCGACCCGGATCATCGCCGGCCCTGATGGCGATATGTGGTTCACGGATACCGGCAAGGGTGGCATCGGCCAGATCACTACGAATGGCGCGATCGATGAGTTCGTCATCGAAGAGAACGGCGCATCTGTGATTCCGAACAGTTTCGTGTTCGGATCGGACAACAATCTTTGGTTCACGGATGCGTCCGGCGTGAAGATCACGAGGATGGCGCTGGACGGCGCGATCACCGTCTTCAGCTCCGGCATCACCGCGTCCGCGGGCATTCAGGAGATCACTTCCGGCCCCGACGGCAATCTTTGGTTCACCGAGGCGGGTTCCAACCGGATCGGCTCGATCACGCCGCAAGGGCGGATTTTTGAATTCGGCACGGGCATCTCGCCCGAAGCCGGCCTGTTCGGCATCACCGCCGGGCCCGACGGCAATCTGTGGTTCACCGAAACAAAGACAGGCAAGATCGGCCGCATCACGACGGCCGGCGCGGTTACCGAATTCGAGACCGGGTTGGCCCCGAGCCAGGGGCCGTTCTCGATCAAAGCCGGTCCGGACGGCAATCTCTGGTTCACAGAGCAGGGCGGCCTGGACGGCGATTTGGGCCAAAACCGGATCGGCCGGATCACGACGGGCGGCGTCGTCACTGAGATCTTCGCGGACACGCCAAACCTGGATCTGCCCGGCCCGACGGTCAGCATTGCGCCTGGGCCGGGCAACACGATCTGGTTCACGCAAACCCTGACGAATTTCGTAAACCGGGTGAAGCTGTCCGCGCCGACCGTTCTTGCCGCATCCGTCCTGCCGGGCGGGCGGACCGTGTCGCCGGGCCAGCAGGCAACCGTCTTTGCCACCATGGCGAATGGCGGCGCCAGCGCGTTGAGCAATTGCCAGGTCAACCTGCCGGCGGACGCGCCGCTCGGGCTTCAGCTCAACTACCAGACCACCAATCCCGCGACCAACGCGGTGACCGGGACGGTCAACACTCCGTTTACCCTGGCCGCCAGTGGCGGCAGCCAGAGTCTGCTGCTGACCTTCCAGTCACCGTCGCCGGTGTTCGCACCGGGACTGGATCTGAATTTCAACTGTAACGGCGTCGCCGCTGCCGTGACCGGCGGCGTCAACACCATGGACGTCAATTTCAGCGCCGACGCCGCCCCCGACGATATCGTCCTGGCGTCGTCCGCGACGCCAGGCATGCTGAGCGTGCCGCTGCTCGGCAGCGGGGCCTTCAGCGTGGCGATGCAGAACGCCGGCGGGTCCGAGGTCAGCACGAACACCTTGGTGAGCGTCGATACCGGCTTGGCGATCCTGCCGGTGACGGCGACGATCTGCCGAACCAATCCCAGCACCGGGGCGTGTCTCGATACGCCGGAGACGAGCCAGTTCTTCAACCTGCCCTCCGGCACGACCGCAACCTTCTCGGTCTTCGTGACGGCAAACGGCACGGTGCCGTTCGACCCAAGCAACAACCGTGTGTTTGTCCGCTTCATCGATTTCGATCAGACGCTGAATATTCTCGTCTCCCACGGCAGCGCCAGCGTCGCCTTGCAGACGACGAACTGAACGCCTTATAGGACCAAGACAGCTCGTCAAGCCAGATGCCCGGTTCCGACCGGGCATCTGTGCTTCATAGCGCTTGCGACGGCGCCTGTTCGGCGTCACGGTCGTCGTTCGGGCCCGATCGGGACCGTCCACCACCCTCCTTCCGCCTTATCTCAGGCAGACTCCGCCCGATGAACAATCCCGCAAAGCTTCACCCCGACACCTTGGCCGCTCAGGCGCTGGGCGCGGTCGATCCGATCACCAAGGCCATCATTCCCGCGCTGCACCCCTCGACCACCTATCTGCGCGATCCCGACAACCAATATCGCAGCGGCCGGATCTATGCCCGTGCCGACAACCCGACCTACGATACGGCCGAGGCATTGCTGACCGCGCTCGAAGGCGCGGCCGCCAGTCTGAGCTTCGCCTCCGGCATGGCGGCGGCCGCTTCGGCGTTCCTGGCGCTCGATCCCGGCGCCCATGTCGTAGCGCCGAGAGTGATGTATTGGGGCCTGCGGAAATGGCTGAAAGGCCTCGCTCGCGACTGGGGCCTGACGGTCGATTTCGTTGACACCGCCGATCTCGGCGCTATCGATGCCGCCACCGTCAAGGGCCGGACCAAGCTGGTGTGGCTGGAAACGCCGGCCAATCCGACCTGGGAGATTGCCGATATCGCCGGCGCCGCGGAGATCGCACACCGAGCCGGCGCCCGCCTCGCCGTCGACGGGACGGTCGCGACGCCGATCCTGACCCGGCCGATCGAACACGGCGCCGACCTCGTGATGCATTCGGCGACGAAATATCTGAACGGCCATAGCGACGTCGTGGCGGGCATGCTCGCCACCGCCCGGCGCGACGGCTATTGGGAGCGGATCATCGCGGTACGCAGCGGCAATGGCAGCATCCTCGGCACTTTCGAAGCCTGGCTGCTGCAGCGCGGCATGCGCACTCTGCCGCTCCGGGTCGAGCGCGCCTCGCGCACCGCGCTGCAGCTCGCTGAGCATTTCAGCGGCCACCCACATGTCGCCGCGGTGCTCTATCCGGGCTTGCCGGATTTCCCAGGCCACGCTCTCGCGTGCCGGCAGATGCAGGGCGGCTTCGGCGGCATGCTCTCGATCCGCACACGCGGCGGCGAGGCGGCGGCGATCGCCACGGCTGCCTCGGTCGACCTCTGGAAACGCGCGACCTCGCTCGGCGGCGTCGAGAGTCTGATCGAGCACCGCCGCTCGGTCGAGGATGAGGAGAGCCCCTGCCCGCCGGATCTGCTGCGCCTGTCGGTCGGGCTCGAATACGGCGACGATCTGATCGGCGATCTCGAGGCGGCACTGCGTCGCGCCCATAACTGAGACGTTGCGGCCGGGCGGGTAGAGGTTGTGTTAACCCTTCTGCCCTAGGCTTCCGGCATGACCGTCCGCCCGGCACCGCCCGCTCCCGCGCCACGCTCGTCTGCTGTCGATCCGGCGATCGTCGGCGACATCAAGCGGGCAAGCCGCGCCGCCAATGTCGATTTCGGTTACCTGATGGCGCAGGCCGCTCAGGAAAGCAGCTTTCAACCCGGCGCCAAGGCTTCGACCAGCTCGGCGACCGGCCTTTTCCAGTTCATCGACAGCACGTGGCTGCACTCGGTCAAGCAATACGGCGCGAAATACGGGCTCGGCCACTACGCGGCGCAGATCGGCACGGATGAAGGTGGCCGCGCACATGTCGCCGATCCGGCGGTGCGGCAGCAGATCCTCGATCTGCGCAAGGATCCGCGGATCTCGGCGGACATCGCCGCTGAATTCGCCAAGGCGAACAAGGACGAAGTCGAACGCGCGCTGGGCCGAAAGGCCAACCCGACCGACCTGTATCTCGCTCATTTCCTGGGCGCACAAGGGGCGACGGAAATGGTGAAGACCGTCGCCAGCGCCGGCTCGACCCCGGCGGCCGATCTGCTGCCGCAAGCGGCCGCCGCCAACCGATCGGTGTTCTACGACAATAATGGCGAAGCCAAGAGCGTCGCCCAGATCTACCGCAGCTTCGCCGACAAGATCGAGCGGCAGATCAGCCTGTATTCGGAGAGCACGGGCACCGATCCCGATGTCGCCGCCGAGACGGTGGCGACGACGGATGCGGCGATCCTCCCCGAAGCCGGCACCGGCGCGGCACAGCAGAGCCTCGGCACGATCAATGTGCTGGCGCTGGCGGCGCTCAAGCTGATCAGCGGCGGAACCGGCAGCGACGAGCCGGCGGCCACGGCGCCACAAGGCACTCGCCACCGGCAGACCGACACGACCGCCTGAAGACCACCGGGCGTTCCGCTGTCCTGCATCGCTGTCGGCGCGGCCCCGCCGCGCCGCGACAGCATGTCGGGCTACACCCCTGAATAGCGTAGATCCTAGAGACATGCCAAGCGAGGGAGAAATCCCTCGGCGGGACTTTGGCGCTCTTCAGCGGTACCCGGAGGCACCGGCTTCACGCCCCGCTGCTTTCGAGGTCACGGTGATCGAGTTCGCGGCTTCGAGCGGCTACACCAAGCTCTCGAAAATCTCGACCGGCAGTTTCGCTTCCCCCCTGGGGATCGCGACTGGGGTCGGCGGCAATGCGTTCGTCGCGGACAAGGGGCACAATGCGATCAAGGAAATCCTGCTGGTCCAGCCGGCCGCGATCTTGCCCAGTTCGCGTTGCGTCCAGGTCGGTGCGCCCGCGACCGTCTTTGCCAGCATGGTGAATGGCGGCCAGACCAACCTCGCCAATTGCACGCCGCAACTGCCCGGCACGGCACCTGCCGGCCTGACCCTCGACTACCGCCCGCCGGAGGCCGCGACCAATACCGTCATCGGCGCGCTTGACCAGCCCGTTCCGATCGCCGCCGGCGCTTCGCAAAGCTTCGTCCTGGGCTTCAACGCCGCAGCCGCACGGGCGGCACCCGGCCGGCCGATCGTCTTTCTCTGCGACAATGCCGCTGCCCCAAGCTCCCTGCCCGACGTCGACACGGTCGATCTGCAGTACTCGGCAACGCCCGTCGCCGACATCATCGCGCTCGCCGCGACCGCGACACCGGACCTGACGATGTATCTCGCCGCCAACAATGGCGCCTTTGCCGTCGCCACGGCGAATGCCGGCGCGGCTTCCGCCCTTACCATCACGACCGACACCGGCAGCGCCACGCTGCCGCTCACGACGACCATCTGCCAGACGATTGGCCGGGGCGTTCAGACCGATCCCCTCTGAACGCCACTACTCGTCCGAAAGCTGCGCGCCGAGGCCAAGCGTCCGGAACACGGTGCCGACCGACGCGTAGCTGCCGCCGGGCTGCAGCAGGCCGATGACATTGCCGCTGGCATCGAGCACGGGGCCGCCAGTCTCGGCGGCGGAGTCGAACTTGACGGAATCACGGCCGCCCGCGCCCCGCGTCCCGGTGACGGTGCCGGCAACCACGCCGCCCGGGCCGACGCCGAACACCTTGTCGCCGACGGCCACCCGGCGCGGATGGATCGGCAGCGGCGCCGGTAGCGGCGCGTCGACCTTGAGCAGGGCGACGTCGACCGACGCGTCCTTGCGCACCAAACGGCCTTCCTCGGTCTTGCCGGGCGCGGTCGTCACCACGACCGAGACCGCGTCGCCGAGCAGGCTTGCGGTGGTCAGCACATAACCGTCGCCGAGCACGATGCCGGCGCCCGACGCCCCGGTGATCGGCGCTACCGGAACCGTGGCGGCGCGGGCGGCGGCGCGATCGAGCGGCGCCGTATCCGGCCGCGCCGCCTTGACCGGCACCAGAATCGCCGGGAAACCGACTTCCGGCCGAGCGATACCGGCAGGCGGCACTGGAATCGGCCCCTGCCCGCCCGGCGGCACGAAGCCGCCGGCGACCGCGGCCGGCGACGGCGCCACGACATGCCCGAAGGTCACGTATTGCTGGAAGGTCGCAGTCTGCAGCAATTGCTTGGCAGCCTCGTCAACCGCCAGGATCACGCCGGCATCGACCCGCTGCTTGGGATCGGATGCCCGCGCCGAGCCCGATGTCGTGGTCTGGAACAGCACCTGCTTGTCGCGCGCCGAGAGCAGCTGCCAGGCGATCGTCACCTGCGCGTCGATATCGGCCGGCCCCTCGTTGAAGACATTGTCGATGCACAGATCGGCATGGGCGTCGGGAATCGTGCCGGACAGGATGAAATCAGCCCCGGCAGCACCGTTCGGCAGCACGGTGAGTTTCGAGTGCTGCAAGGTGCTCTCGACCTCGCTGCTCAGCGTCGCCATGTTCGGCAGGTCGCGCGGCACGGTCGGGCGGACGAAGACCCAGCAATCGACATTGCGGAAATACGTGCCGATCGCATGGTCCGGATCAAGCTGCGACACGAGCGGCGCCAGCGCGACTTTCCCTGTCGGGACGGTGAACGTCACCAGCGAGGCCGGCGGCAGCGGCGGCCGCTTCGGCGTCGAATCGCAAGCAGCAAGGACGAGGACGGCCAAAACCGCCGTCAAACGGAACATGCGCATCGCGGGGGCTCGCAGGGACAAGGGGCAGATCAAGTGACGCTATGCGCCGGGTCGCGACCGCGCGTCAAGCCGGCAGCGCGGATTTACCTTGCTGCGCCAAGGATTCGGCACGGATTTCGCTCAAGCTCTGTTTCGGCGTGATCGCCTCGGGGTCGAGGCGGAGTTCGAGCAGGGCGGCGACGCCGGATTTCCGCGCGCGTTCGAAGGCCGGGGCGAATTCCTCAGTCCGCTCCACGGTTTCGCCATGGGCGCCGAAGGCGCGGGCATAGGCGGCGAAATCCGGGTTGGTGAGGTCGGTGCCGGAGATCCGCGCCGGGTAGCGCCGCTCCTGATGCATCCGGATCGTGCCGTACATGCCGTTGTTCAGGACCAGGAAAATCGGCTTCGCGCGGTACTGCATCGCGGTCGCGAGTTCCTGGCCGCACATCAGGAAGCAGCCATCGCCATTGACCGACACGACGGTGCGGTCGGGATGAAGGATCGCGGCGGCGATGGCGGCCGGCACGCCATAGCCCATCGCTCCGCTGGTCGGCGCCAACTGCGTGCGCCACGCCCGAAAACGGAAGAAGCGATGCACCCAGGTCGCGTAATTGCCGGCGCCGTTGGTGACGATCGCGTCGTCCGGCAGCGTCGCGCGCAGATGGCGCATGATCGCGATCGGGTCGAGCGCCCCGGCCGGCGGCTTGACTTGCTGATTGGCTTCATACTCGCTCCGCGCCGCCTGCGTCCGCGCCGACCATGGAATGAGTGAAGGCGGCGTCAGCGCCCGCGCCGCCGCGGCGAAGGATCCCAGCCCGGCATTGATCGCGAGATCCGGCTGATAGACCCGGTTGAGCTCCTCGGCGCCCGGATGCACATGAACCAGGGTCTGGCGCGGCACCGGGATGTCGAGCAGCGTATAGCCGGAAGTCGTCATCTCGCCGAGCCGCGGCCCGGCGGCGATCAGCAGATCGGCCTCGCGCACCCGTTCGGCCAGTTTCGGGTTGATGCCGATGCCGACATCGCCGGCATAGATGGGCAGCTCGTTCGATACGTAATCCTGGCAGCGGAAGCTGACCCCGACCGGCAGATCCCAGGCGGTCGCGAAAGCCTCGATATCGGCCTTGGCCTCGGCGCTCCAGGTGCCGCCGCCGACGATCACGAAGGGCCGTTCGGCCGCGGCAAGGCGAGTCCGAAACTCCGCCATCTGCCCAGGCCCGGGATGCGCCTGCACCGGGCGGTAGCGGCGCGCATCTTCGGTGCAAACCCGGTCGCGCAGCATGTCTTCCGGCAGCGCCAGCACGACCGGGCCCGGACGGCCGGAGGTCGCAAGCGCGAAGGCGCGGTTCAGGAATTCCGGAAGCCGTTCGGCGTGATCGATCTCGGCGACCCATTTCGCCATCTGGCCGTACATGCGGCGATAGTCGATTTCCTGGAACGCCTCGCGCTCGCGCATGTCGCGGTCGACCTGGCCGATGAACAGGATCATCGGCGTCGAATCCTGGAATCCGGTGTGCAAGCCGACGGAGGCATGGGTGGCGCCGGGGCCGCGCGTCACCATGCAGATGCCGGGCCGCCCGGTCAGCTTGCCATAGGCCTCGGCCATATTGGCCGCGCCGGCCTCGTGCCGGCAAGTGATGAAGCGGATCTGCTCGGCACGGTCGTAGAGCGCGTCGAGCACGGCGATATAGCTTTCGCCGGGCACGCCGAAGACCAGGTCGACGCCATGAATCGCCAGTTGATCGACCAGGATCTGGCCGCCGCTGCGCAGCCCGGGTTCAGCGGTCATCGGGGCGCTAGCCGACGATTCCGGCGACCGCCGCGTAGAGCCCGAACGCCGCAGTCACGACGATCACCAGCCCGGCCACCCAGGCATACCAGCCGGACAGGCGGTGCCCCTCGGGCAGCGCCTTCAAAGCCAGCATGTAGAGGAAACCGAGCACGATCGGCAGCAGCACGGCGTTCATGACCTGCACGCCGACCGAAAGCTGGACCAGCGGCACGCCGGACATCACCAGCACGCCGCCGGCGAGCAGCGAGACGATGAAGATGCCGTAGAACCACGGCGCCTCGCGCGGATGATGCTCCAGCGAATGGCGATATCCCGTGACCTCGCCCAAGCCCCAGGCCGCCGTCAGGCTGACCACGATCGTCGCAACCATCGCGGCACCGCTGATGCCGAGCGCGAAAACCACCCTGCCGATCGTGTCGCCGAGCACACCGGTCAAGGCCGCCGCGATCTGCGGCACGTCATCGAGCGGCGCCGATTGGTTGGTCTTGCCGATCGTCGCGGCGACGGCGATCAGCACCGACGCCATGATCAGCTGTGTCACCACGGCGCCGATCGCCGTGTCCCAGCGCGCCGCCGTCAGATCGCTCTTCTGCAGCCCTTTGTCGACGACCGCGGATTGCTGATAGAACACCATCCACGGCATGATCACGGCGCCGATCGTGGCGGAGGCGAGGTAGAGGAAATTGCTATCGCCCAGTGGCACATGGGTCGCCGCGACGATGATTTCGCCCGGCACCGGCGCGGCATAGAGCGCCACCCCCAGAAAGACCAGTTCGAACAGGCCGAACCCGACCGCGATCCGCTCGACCGAGCGATAGCTGCCGGTCAGGACCATGACGATCAGGAAACCGATGGTCAGCACCATCATCAGCGGCACGGGCACGCCGAAGAGCTGCGCCACCCCGGCCATGCCGGACAGTTCGGTCATCAGCGCGCCGATGCAGGCAACCACCATGGTCGAGACCGAAAGCCAGGCCCAGCCGGCGCCGAACCGCTCGCGGATCAACTCGCCATGACCCTTGCCGGTCAGCAGGCCCAGCCGCACGGTCAATTCCTGCACGACATACAGGATCGGAATCAGAATAAGCTGTAGCGTCAGCAGCTTATAGCCCTGCTGCGCGCCGCCCTGCGCCGCCGTGATGATGCTGCCCGCATCGGTATCGGCCAACATCACGACCAGACCCGGCCCGATCACGGGCAGGGCGCGACGCCAGAACGAGTTGCGCACGCCGATATCCAGAACCGCCAAGCTGTCCTCCAAAGGCGCACCCGAGCACTCGGGCAACTGATAATCGTTCTCATTTTCTAGCGGATGCAGCACGGCCTGTCCAGCCCCTCCAGCATTTCGGGCTTCTGGCAAAATCCCACGGCCTGGCGTTATGCTCGGCCCGACGCCGAAGGAGAAGCCGATGTCGCACGAAGACGACGGATACACGGCCCCGTTCGAGACCCATGACGTCACCAACCAGGCACCGCCGCTGGTCGACCTCGACCTGTTTTCGAGCGACCGGGCGCTGCGCGAGGCCGTGCTGCGCGAGGGTGCGGAATGGGCGGTGCCGGAGCTCAGCCAATTCGGCACGATGCTGGGATCCGCCGAGACGATCGAACTCGGCCGCCTGGCCAATACCTATCCGCCGGTGCTGCGCAGCTTCGACCGCTACGGCAGGCGGCTCGACGAAGTCGAGTTCCACCCGGCCTATCACGAGCTGCTCGGTCGCGCCGTGGCGCAGGGGCTCCATACCGGGCCCTGGGCCGATCCGCGCCCCGGCGCGCATGTCGCCCGCGCCGCCGGCGTCTTCCTGCAGTGCCAGGTCGAGGCCGGGGTGCAATGCCCGACCACCATGACCTATGGCGCCGTGCCCGCGCTGCGCCGGCACTCGGCGCTGGCCGCGGACTGGCTGCCGTTGCTCTACTCGCGGCGCTACGACCGAAGACTGCGCCCGGCGCCCGGCAAGACCGGCGTCATGATGGGCATGGGCATGACCGAGAAGCAGGGCGGCTCGGACCTCCGCTCCAACTCGACGATCGCAGTACCAAATACGGACGGCGCCTACACTGTCACCGGGCACAAATGGTTCCTCTCGGCGCCGATGTGCGACGCGTTTCTGATACTGGCACAGGCACCGGCCGGGCTCACCTGTTTCTTCCTGCCGCGCTTTCTGCCCGACGGCACGCGCAACGCCCTCCATATTCAGCGCCTCAAGGACAAGCTCGGCAACAGGAGCAATGCGTCGAGCGAGGTCGAGTTTCACGGCGCCACGGCTTGGGCCATCGGCGAAGCGGGCCGCGGCGTACCGACGATCATCGAAATGGGCAACTACACCCGCCTCGACTGCGCGCTGGGTTCGGCCGGACTGCTGCGCCAAGCCGTCGTGCAGGCCGCCCATCACGCAGCGCAGCGCAGCGCCTTTCAGAAACGCCTGATCGACCAGCCGCTGATGACCAATGTCGTGGCCGATCTCGCGGTCGAAAGCGAGGCCGCGACCGCGCTGGTGATGCGCCTCGCCCGCGCCTATGACCGGCAGGACGATCCGGCCGAGACTGCGTTCCGGCGCCTGATGACCCCGGCGGTCAAATACTGGATCTGCAAGCGCGGCCCCGTCGCCGTCGCCGAAGCGATGGAGGTGCTGGGCGGCAACGGCTATGTCGAAGAAGGTCCCCTCGCCCGGATCTACCGCGAAATCCCCCTCAATTCGATCTGGGAAGGCTCGGGCAATGTGATGTGTCTCGATGTATTGCGCGCCGCGCAGAAATCGCCGGACGCGCTCGATATCCTATACGCGGAAATTGAAGAGGCGGCACCCTTCGACCGCAGGCTCGCCGCCCATCTGGCCGGGCTGAAGGCGCGGCTCGAGACCGACCAGGCGAGGGAGAGCCAGGCGCGGCGCCTGGTCGAGGCGATGGTGCTGGCGCTGCAGGCGGCGCTGCTGGTGCGGCATGGCGACCCGGGGGTGGCCGACGCCTTCTGCGCATCGAGGCTCGCCGGCGAGCATGGCGGCGCCTTCGGGACGCTGCCCGGTTCGAGCGATCTGCGCGGCATTGCGGAACGCGCGCTGCCCGCAGCCTGAGCGAGTCGCGTCATATTGTAACGCTGTGTTTCTGCCGCCCCTCTTGTCATGCGCCGAAACAATTTCCTGCGGCCTACCGGCTACCGGGGTGTGATATCTAGTCGTTTCATGGAACGCTCGCCCCATATTCTCATCGTCGACGACGACCGAGAGATCTGCTCGCTGGTTTCGCAATTTCTGTCGCGCCATGCGTTGCGCGCCACCACGGCGCGCGACGGCGCCGAGATGATGAAGGTGCTGGAAGCGTCGCGGATCGATCTTGTCGTGCTCGACGTCATGCTGCCCGGCGAAGATGGGTTGAGCCTGTGCCGCAAGCTGCGCGCCTCCGGCACGACGCCGGTCATCATGCTGACGGCCATGGGTGAGGATGTCGATCGCATCATCGGCCTCGAAATGGGCGCCGACGACTACCTGCCGAAGCCATTCAACCCGCGGGAATTGCTGGCCCGGATCAAAGCTGTTCTGCGCCGCACCGAAGCGCTGCCGCCGGCCTCGGCCGAGCTGACGGGCGGCGGCAAGGTGCTCGGCTTCGATGTCTGGCGGCTCGATCTGGCAAAACGCGAACTCAAGAACGAAGCCGGCGATCTGGTCGTCCTGTCGTCCGGCGAATTCGACCTGCTGCTGGCCTTCGCCGAACATCCGCAGCGCGTCCTGACCCGCGACCAGCTCCTCGATCTCGCGCGCGGCCGCGCGGCCTCGCTGTTCGACCGCAGCGTCGATATTCAGGTCATGCGGCTGCGCCGCAAGATCGAGGCGGACCCGAAGGATCCGCAGCTCATCAAGACCGTGCGCAGCGGCGGCTACATGTTCACGCCGACCGTGCGTGTGAGCGGCGGCGAATGACGCTGCTCCGCCGGTTCGTCCAGCACGACACCTTGTTCGCGCGTATCGCCGGCATGCTCATCTTGAACCTCGTGCTGGTGCAGATCGGGACGAATCTGCTGCTGCGCGTCGAGGTCGAGCATCTGCCGCCGCGATTGGAGCTGACGGAGCGGATCGCCACCAGCCTGCGCGCGCTCGACGCCTTGACGCCGGATCAGCGGCCGGCCTTGGCCCAGGCCATCTCGACGCCCGATCTCGGCATCAAGATCTGCTCGGCCGCGGAGATCGACAGCCATGATCCGCCGGGCGCTCTGTCGTCGCCCGTATCGATCGACGACCGGTTCGAGGAGCGCCTGCGCGAGCGGCTCGGCACCCACAAGCCACTGCATGTCGTGCGCTTCTGGCGCCCGCCCTCGGCGCCGGCCGCCTCGCCCCCGCCGAGCGGCGACGAGGCGCCGCCGGTGATCGCGATTTCGCTGCACGACGGCAATTACGTGGAGTTCCATGCGCAGCGCATCCCCACGGCGTTCCGCTGGCTGCAATTCGGGACCGAGGTCGCGTCGATCGGCGTGGTCAGCAGCATCCTGTCGCTGTGGTTCGCCAGGCGCCTGTCGCACGGCCTCGCCCGCTTCGCCGATGCCGCCGAGGAGTTCGGCCGGAGCGCCGACGCGCCGCCCTTGCCGGACACCGGCCCGGTCGAACTCAGCCTCGCCACGCGGGCATTCAACCGCATGCAGGAGCGATTGCGGCGCTTCGTCCAGGACCGCACCCAGATGCTGGCCGCGATCAGCCATGATCTGCGTACGCCTCTGACCCGGATGCGCCTGCGCGCGGAATTCGTCGAGGACGACGAGCAGCGCACCAAGATGCTGCACGATATCGGCGAGATGGAAAGCATGATCACCGAGACGCTGGCATTCGCCCGCGACGACATCACGCGCGAGCCCCGGCGCGAGGAAGATCTCGACGAGATGCTCGACCATATGGCGGAGGCGATGCGCGAAACCGGCCAGGACGTCGCCTACGAGGCGGTCGGGCCGGTGGCGGTCCGCTGCAGCCCGACGGCCCTCCGTCGCGCCTTCGCCAATCTCATGGAGAACGCCGTCAAATACGGTCACCGCGCGCGGCTGCGGCTTACCCAGACCCAAGGCCATGTCGAGGTCGAAATCAACGACGACGGGCCGGGCATCCCGTCCGCGTCGCTGGAGACCGTCTTCCAGCCCTTCTATCGCCTCGAAACCTCCCGCAACCGCGATACCGGCGGCGTCGGCCTCGGCCTTGCCGTCGCCCGCACGATCATCCGCGGCCATGGCGGCGATATCGCCCTCGCCAATCGGCCGGAAGGCGGTCTGCGCGTCACCGTTACCTTGCCGGTTTAGCGGCATCCGGCAGCGCGTCGAACCAGTCGCCGAGCTGTGCGGCCAGATCCGGCGGACCGGTCACGAGCAGCAATTTGGTGCGCGCGGTGGCACCCGATGCGACAACGATGCTGCTCTTCGGCACGCGCCATAGCTTTGACAGCAATTGGATCAACGCCGCATTGGCCTTGCCGTCCTCCGGCGGAGCCGAAACGGCGGCCAGCACCGCCGCCTCGCCATCGGCGAGGAGCGTCCTGCCGAGTACCGCGGTGCGCGACGCGCCCGGCCGGACCCGGACCCGGACCATGACGCCCTCATCCGCCGCCCGGATCGCATGAATGCCCGGCGCGGCCATCGCTCAGAACTTAACACGGATGCCGCCGAAGGCGGCGATCGGCGGTGCCGGGCTCTGGAAGCGATTGTCGACACCAGCCCCGTTGGTCATGCCGGTGACCGGAACGCCTGGCGCGCCGACACCGGTCGGATCGCCGAGCACGCCGAAATTGGCATATTGCGCGTTGGTCACATTGTCGAGCGTGACGAACAGCTGGACCTCGTTCGTAACCTGGTAGGACGAATGCAGGTTGAGCACGGCGTAGGCGGGCAAGGGCTTCAATTGATTTGACTCGTCGCCGCGGTAGAATTCGGCGCCGACAACGCTGAGGCTCGCGCCGACGGTCCAGCCTTCGAGGACCTGGTCATCCGCGCCGAGCTTGAACCGATGCTGCGGAATCCCGGGCAAGCGGTCGCCGGCCCGCACCTGGATATTGCCGTTCGCATCCTGGAATGGGTTCGATGGCGAGTTCAAGGCAAAGGATGATTGGAAGGTCGCGTCGACAAAGCTGTAATTCGCATAGACCGACAGATCATCCTTGCTGTAGCGCGTGCCGAGTTCGACGCCCTGGCGCCTGGTGCCGCCGATATTCTGGAAAAACCCGGTGCTGAGCGACGTCGCGACGCCGTAGATATCGTCGATGACATCGGTGCGGAACAGGCTGGCGTTCCAATTCAGCCGGCCGCCCCCGAGTTCGGGCACCGACACATTCCCGCGCAGCCCCGTCTCGTAGCTATAGGCGACGACCTGCTTCAATGTCGGCGGGTCGCTGGCCAGCGACGACGGCAGCAGGCAGGGGATCAGCGGGTTGGCGCATTCGATCTCGCTCGCCGTCGGCGCCCGGTTGGTCTCGGCATAGCCGGCATAAGCCGTCAGCGACGGCAGGATCTTGTAGGCGGCGCCGATCGACGGGTTGAACCTTGCGTAGCGATTCTGCCCGGTCAGATTAGTGCCCAGGCGATCGGCGAGATCGATCTGGGCAACATTATACCGGCCGCTGGCCGTGACTGCCAGATCCGGGGTTACGTTGAATGTATCGGTCGCGTAGACGCCGTAATAGGTGTTGGTCGAGCCCAGATTGACCGGAGTCGCGTTGAACGGCGTGTTCTCCGGCGTGTCCACGAAGAAGCCGGAAAACCCGATCTGCAAGGCCCTGTTGACGGCGCCGATCTCGGTCGTCGATTCGAAACCGGTGCTGCTGCCGTCATAGGAGGCGCCGGCCGAAAAGTGATTTTCATGGCCGCCGATCGGCGTGGTTGCAGTCGCCACCAATGCGACGCCGGTGCTGGCCGTATGGATCGACTCGAAATCATTCTCGCCGATCGGCACGGTGCCGCCCTTCGAGAGGTCGGGAATGAGCGCACCGGCGGGCGTCAGCGCCGGGGTCGCACCGTCGCTCTGGCACAGGAACCCGATCTCGGCGCCGGCGGTGCAGGCCGTAAAGTTCGTCGTGTTGCCGTTCACCACGCTTTGCCGGAACGCCCGGTAATAGGCGTCGCCCTCGATCGAGAGCGTGTCGGTCACGGCATAGGCGCCGTTCAGCGCGACGAAGTTCAACTGATCGAAATTGCTTTGCGGACCGGTGAAGAGGAGGGCGCGATTGACCGCCAGTTCCTGGACCGGCGTCGCCGACCCGCCGAACAGACGATTGTCGGCGCCGGTATAGCTGAGATCGAGCGACAGCTTGCCGGACCGGATGCTGAAATCCGTGTAAAGCTGGCGCAACCCATTCGGCGAGAATTCCCGCCAGCCATCCTCGTCGAGCACGCGGGCCGCGACATAAGCGCCGAAGATGCCGGAATTGGCGCCGTATTGCGCGGTCACCGACCGCCGCCCGAACGACCCGCCCGATAGTTCCACATCGCCGCCGTCATCGTCGAAGCCGTTCTTCATGGTCAGCACGATGGCGCCGCCGAGCGCATTCAGCCCGAAAACGGGATTGGCGCTGACCACGCTGAGCTTGTCGATCGCGACGTCGGGAAAGAGATCCCAATTGACGGCATCGCCGAACGCCTCGTTGATACGCACTCCGTTCTGGTAGACCGCCAGCCCCTGCGGCGTGCCGAGCACCGGCGACGCTTCGAAGCCGCGGTACAGAATGTCGGGCTGAAACGGGTCGTCCAGATTGTCGTTGATGCTGACGCTGCCGAGCTGATCGCCGAGCGCGCCGATCACGCTGGGCGACCCCGACCGCGCCAGATCCTCCGATGTCAGCGTCTGCGGGTTGCCCGGAACCTTGTCGATATCGATCCCGGTCCCCGGAAGCGGAGTCGTGCCGATCACGGTGATCGCTTCGGTCCTGCCGGCATCCGCCACCGAAATCGGCGCCGTTGCGGGCGCCTGCCCGCGCGCCGCCGCCAATGGCAGCAACGTGATCGAACACGCAACAAAGAAAAACTGCCGAACCATCGAGGGGCCTAGTATTAGTTTGTATTATGCTGCTCCTATAGCGATGCGCTGCGAGACCGTCCATCATTTTATAATACTCAAATCTTCCTTGCTGTATCGGGAATTTTTCCCGGGAAACAGGGAAATTGCGCAATACTTTCTTCTGCGGACCGGACCTTGTATCCTCGGCGGTCATGAGCAAACTCGTCCTGTCGCTGCGCGCCCGGCTCATGACCGCCATCGCCGTCGCCCTGATCGCGGCCCTCGGCGTCGGCTGCGTCATCACGGTCCGGCAAGCCCGCCATTCCGTCGCCCGCGAGATGGGGTCGGCCTTCGCCGTCGGCAGGCAGACCCTGATCGCGGTGATCGCCGATCTTGCGGCGGCACCGGATCCGACCGCCGATCTTAGGCACCTGGTCGCCGCCTTCGACGGCAATCGGCACATCCGGGTCTCGCTGATCGGCGCCGACGGCGTGCCGATTTCCGGTTCGGCGCTGGCGCCGACCTCGGACCGGGCGCCGCTCTGGTTCGTCGGCCTGATCGGCGTGCCGCCGCGCACCGAGCAACTGGCCTTGCCGCCGATCGCAGCCCCCTTCCGGGCGGTCCGGCTGGAGACCGATCCGCGCAACGAGGTGCTGGAGGCCTGGACGCCGTTCCGCGACGCGACGGCGCTGATCGCGCTGCTGGCGCTGGGGTCGGGCGTACTGATCTGGTGGTCGATCACCTTGGTGCTGCGGCCGCTGGCGACCTTGTCGGCCGCCCTCCAGAGCGTCGGCGCCGGCGAGTTCGAAGCCCGCCTGCCCGCCGACGGGCCGCCGGAAACGCAAGTGATCGCCCGGGCGTTTAATCGCATGGCGCAGGATCTGAGTGCGGCCCGCGACCGCAACCGCGGCCTCTACCGTCAGCTGCTCTCCGCCCAAGAGGCGGAACGCAAGGAAATCGCACGCGATCTCCATGACGATATCGGCCCGCTGTTGCTGTCGATCATTATCGACGCGACGGCACCCGACCCAGACCTGCACGGCGGCGAGACGGCCCCGGCAGTCGCAGCGCTCCGCTCGATCGCCAAGACGGTCGGCGAAGCTCAGCAGCACATCCGCGCCATCGTCAACCGACTGCGCCCGATCGGCTTGGCGGAGTTCGGCTTGCGGCGGGCGATCGAGACCCTGGTCGTCTTTTGGCAGCGCCGCCACCCCGGCATTATCTTCTCCCTTGATTTCGGCCGCCATTCGGAAAGCCTCGACGAAGTGATCGACGTGACCGCCTTCCGCATCGTCCAGGAGGCCCTGACCAACGCGCTGCGCCATGGCGCGGCCGAGCGGATCGACATCTCGTTCCGTATCGAAACCGGCGCCGAGGACGCCTTGATCCTGGAGATTTCGGATGACGGACGGGGAGCCACCGAAATTACGCCGGGCTTCGGCCTGACCGGCATGCGCGAGCGGGTCGAAGCAGCGGGCGGGCGGCTGACCCTCGCTTCGACGCCGGGTGTGGGCTTCACGGTGACGGCGACCCTGCCGATGGCCGGGCAGGACACGGGATCCGTCGCATCGATGCCCATGGCCGAGTCGCCGATATGAAGGTCCTGATCGTCGATGACCACGCGGTCGTCCGCTCAGGCCTGCGCCGCCTGCTGCAATCCGCGACCGATATCGAACTGATCGAGGCCGCCGACGCCGCCGGCGCCCTCGCGCTCTTCGCCGCCGAGCGGCCGGCGGTGTCGGTCATCGACATCAACCTGCCGGGAACCGGCGGGCTCGAGCTCCTGCGCCGCCTGATCGCGCTCGAACCGGCGCTGCGCTCGCTCGTCTTCAGCATGCATGCCGAGCCGGTCTATGCGACGCAGGCGCTGCGCGCCGGCGCGCTCGGATATGTCAGCAAGATCGCACCGCCGCACGAAATCGCCGATGCGATCCGCAGCGTCGCGGCCGGCGCCATCTATATAGACCGCCAGATCGCCCAGGAGCTGGCGCTGTCGAGCATTGCCGGAGAAACGCCCGGCGACGCGCCGCCCCTCAGCCAGCGCGAGACCGAGCTCCTGGCCTTGCTCGGCCAGGGACGGAGTCTCGCCGAAATGGCCGAGACGATCGGCGTCAGCTACAAGACGGTTGCCAATGCCCTGAGCCTGCTGAAGTCGCGGCTGGGCGTTTCCAACACCTCCGAACTGGTGCGCATCGCGATCAAGCGCGGCTACGCGCCATAGCAGGAAGCAGGACTTCTTCGCCGCGATTGGCCGGCGCGGCCGAGATGCGCGCGGCCTCATCCCGATTACCGTTTGCCAATTCGCCGGCGCTCCGGAATATTGCGCGCCACTCAGGGGAGCGACGCATCATGACGGGGATATCGCGCAGGGCATTCATCGGCAGCACCATGGCGGGTGCCGCCGGTCTCGGTCTGTCACACCCGGCCGCCGCCGACGACGACGACAAGAAGCCGAGAGAATTTCCGGTCATTACGCCGATCTCCATCGTCTTGGCGACCCCCGTTCCGGGGGATCACCCGATGAACACCCGCATCCGCCTGGCGACTAAACGTGTCGTCGAGGACACACATCGTTTCAATATCCGAATGGTCACAGGCGGCCGGCTCGGCAGCGAGGCGACCTCTCTTCAACAACTACGCGCCCGGCAGATCCATTTTCTTGCGGTATCGCCGATCGCGCTCGCCGCGCTGGTCCAACCCGCTGCAGCCAGCAGCATCGGCTTTGCGTTCGACAATAATAAGACCATGCTGGCTGCGCTCGACGGCGCGCTAGGCACCCTGATCAAGGCGGCGATCACCAAAGCCGGCTTCCACGTCTTCGACAAGGTCTGGAGCTATGGTTATCGGCAGATCACCAGCGCAAACCACGCGATCACGACACCGGACGATCTGAAGAATTTCAAGATCGCCATACCGGACGATCCGGCGACCGTCGGGCTGTTCGAGTCCTTCGGCGCGGCGCCGGTCAAGCTGCCGCCCGACCGGATGGCTCCGACACTGCGCGGCGGCGGCGCCGAGGGACGGGAATGCGAACTCGGCGATATCGTCAACGCGAAGCTTTACGAGTACCAACATTACGTTTCGGCAACCAAGCATCTATGGGACGGTTTCTGGCTGCTCGCCAATGCGGAGACTTGGAAAGCGTTTCCGCCCGCGGTGCAAGGCTCGATGTCCCGCAACTTTGACCAGGGCGCCCTTGAGTATCGCGATGACCTCGAAAAACAGGATGCCATGGCGATTGACGACATGAAGGCTAAGGGCATGGAGTTCACCGAGCCGGACCGGAAGCTCTTTCGGGCCGCGTTGCGTAAGGCCAATTATTACAGCACGCTTAAAAGTAAATTCGACCCCAAGGTTTGGGCGGCCCTTGAGAAGTATTCAGGCAAGCTCACCTGACGGGACGCGCGCGGCTCACCCCCTCTGAGGCCGAGTCGCGCGCGACGCTGCGACGCAGGCGGACGTCGGTCATCGAGTTTTTTGTTTGTCGCAGGGAATAAGGCGGGATCCGATCAAAAGCCTCGCGTCTCTTAGGTTGCAAATACCGCCATCGCGTGTAAAACGACGCCCTTTCCGCGTGCTTGCTTTCAATATGCTTACAGAAGCAAGAACGTTGCAGGACCCAGCCTTGTGAGAGTAGCGAGCACGCACCGGTACCGTGAAGTGAATCTCTCGCGAGGCTTGCGTCGGCCGATCCGATGCGGTAACCAGGGAAAAAATCCAACCAGCCGCGGCAAAAAGTCCGGCGGTCAGGGACAACCAGCCTGATCCTTCGACTTTCCCACGATGTCCGATCGTGCGGCGAATACAGTTGCACGCCTGCGTCTGACAGGGAGCGTGCGGCTGAGCGCGCCAACGCGCCCGTTGCCAAGGCAGCGGCCCTGTCTGCTGTTTGAAACGAAGTCGTCTTGGTTACCAATGCCGCCGTCTGGTGGAGGGCATTGAATGGTAAAGCGTGTCAATCATATTCGCGCCCGGGTAGTGTTCCCGTTTGGCGAAGTGATTACCGTTATCTGACGAAATGCAAAGTGCTTAATGAAGGGGGTATTAACGCATGAATAGCCTGAATAAGCTCAAACTCGGGGCGTCGGCAGCTGCCATCACGCTCTCGCTGCTGGCCGTGCCCGGCTTCGCTCAGGTCGATCCTGGCATCCGTGGCGGTTTCCAGAACACCGCCGGCATGATCGAGTTCAGCGGCAAGCCGATTCCGGAACCGCCGCTGCTGAGCCCGAATCCGATCACGGGCGCGCCGGTCAACCCGAACGAACAAGCATCCTTCATCGAAGGCATCAATCGCGCCGGTCAGCTCGAATCGACCTGCGACAAGTGCTCACCGAATCCGGACGGCGCTCCGGTCGTGGGCCAGGGCGAACTCGATCCGCTGTTCCCGCAATTCCATACCGACTCGAACGGCCTCGGCGCCCGCCACAACGCCGACCAGTGCTTTGCCTGCCATGCGCAGCCGACGCTCGGCGGCTCGGGCGGTTTCCTCGTCCCGAACCCCGGTGAAGCGACTCCGCGTCCCCCGGAAAATCCGGAATTCGACCTGATCCCGCATCGCTTCGGCAAGCAGAACACCGTGCCGGTGTTCGAAGAGCAGTTCGGACCGATCCGCGAAGTCCGCTTCAAGTTCAATCCGGACGGCACCCGCGACGGCAGCGTCCACCAGCTCTGGACGGTGGACGGACTCACGACCGATTCGACGATCCTCGGCTGCAACATCGCGCAGCCCGACTTCGCCGGCCAGCTCGCGGCCAACAACCTCTCGTTCCGCATTCCCCTCCAGCTGTTCGGCCTGGGCCTGATCGAATCGATCCAGGACCAGACGATCCTCAGCAGCTTCGCCTCCACCGCGGCGCAACGCGCCGCGCTGGGCATTGCCGGCCACCCGAACCGCAGCGCCAATGACAACACGATCACGCGGTTCGGCTGGAAAGCGCAGAACAAGTCGATCACGATTTTCGCCGGTGAAGCCTATAACGTCGAAATGGGCGTCACCAACGAAGTGTTCCCGACCGCGACCGAAGAAGACGACGGCTGCCAGGGCAACGACAAGCCGGAGCCGAACGACGTCGTCCGCACCGAGCCCAGCCAGACCCCGCCGGACGGCACGCCGAACCAGAACTTCTTCAATCCGCTGAACATTCTTCCGGACTGGATGCAGTTCCAGCTCCTGATGCGCTTCATGGACCCGCCGCAACCGGACCCGAATCCGAGCGCCAGCGCGATCCATGGCAAGGATGTGTTCAACGAAATCGGCTGCGCCGCCTGCCATACGCCGTCGATGGTGACTGCCGGGACGATGAACAGCCCGGTTCTGCAGGGTCGTCCGGTCAATTTGTTCTCGGACATCATGCTTCACCACATGGGCTCGACGCTCGCCGACAACATCGTTCAGGGCAATTCCGCCCCGGACGAGTTCCGCACCACCCCGCTCTGGGGCGTCGGCCAGCGTATGTTCTTCCTGCATGACGGCCGCACCAGCGACCTGCTGCAGGCGATCAAGCTGCACGCTTCGGGCCCGGATTTCGTGAACGGCTTCCAGCCGTCCGAAGCGAACACCGTCATCAGCATCTTCAATAACCTGCCGGTCAACGATCAGCAGTCGATCCTGGACTTCCTCCGGTCGCTGTAATCGGCATCGGATCCCACTCGGCCGGAAGCGGCCGAGTGGGCCAGGATACAGCCTAAAACAACAGCTTAGGGCAAGAGAACGAGCGCAAAAGAACGGCAAACGCCCTGAGATCCGACTGTCCTCGACCGGGCGTCCGCAATCGCGGACGCCCGATTTTCTGTCAGCGGCGCAGATAGTGGACGCTGAACAATCCATCGGCGTCGACCCAGTGACCGAGCGAGGTCCAGCCGGCGCGCCGCGCCAGCGCCCGGAATTCGTCGAGCGTATATTTGTAGGAATATTCCGTGTGAATCCGCTCGCCGGCGGTCAGGCGGAAACCGTGCCCGGCGATATGGACAAGCTGATCCGCGCGGCTCTCGATATAGATCTCGATGCGGCCGAGCGCTTCGTTATAGAAGCCCAGATGTGCGAACCGGGCGAGATCGAAATCGCCGCCGAGTTCGCGGTTGATGCGGGTCAGGAGATTCAGATTGAATGCCGCGGTGACGCCTTGCGCATCGTCATAGGCGGCGTCGAGGATCGGCTTTGGCTTCTTGAGGTCGACGCCGACCAGCATGTCGCCGCCCTGCCCGACCAGCCGCCAGCATCGATGCAGCAGATCGCGCGCCTCATCCGGCGGCAGATTGCCGATGGTCGAGCCGGGAAAGAAGGCGACCCGATTGCGATACCCGTCCGCGAGCGCCGGCGGCAGTTCGAATTCGACCGTGTAGTCGGCGCAGATGGCGGTCACCGGGATCGCAGGATGGTCCCGCGCCACCGCCTCCGCCGCCTGCCGCAGATGCTCGGCGGAAATATCGACCGGGACGTAGCCGCGGACATCCACCAGGAGATCCAGGAGCAGGCGAATCTTGTGGCTGGAGCCGCTGCCCAGCTCGATGATCTGGACGCCGTCGCCCATGAGCGCCGCGATCGCCGGCGCCGCCGCTTCGAGAATCCCGAGCTCCGTCCGGGTCGGATAGTATTCCGGCAACCGGCAGATCCGGTCGAATAGTTGCGATCCGTACTCGTCATAGAGGAATCGGCACGGGATCGATTTGTGCGGGCGGCGGAAACCGTCAAGCACCGCCGCCTCGAAACTGTCCTGGCGCGGCGCCAGATCGTGAAACTGCACCAGCGGACGGATCATGACACCGCCCCTTCCGCAAGACGGATGCCGCCGAAGCACCATCGCGCCGAGGGCGGAAAGAAATTCCGGTAGCTTGCCCGGATATGGTCCTCCGGCGTGATCGCGGCACCGCCGCGCAGCACCATCTGGCTGCACATGAACTTGCCATTATATTCGCCGACGGCGCCGCCGGGTGGCCGGAACCCGGGATAGGGACCGTAGGCGCTGGCGGTCCATTCCCAGACATCGCCGAACATCTGCCGCATGCCCGTGTCGCCTTCCGGTACCGGATGATAGCGTCCGGCGCCGGCGAAATTGCCGGCAAGCGGCCGGCCGGACGCCGCGACTTCCCATTCGGCTTCGGTCGGCAGCCGCTTCCCGGCCCATTTGGCGAAGGCATCGGCCTCGTAGAAGCTGACATGCACCACCGGTTCCGCCGGGTCGACCGCTTGTTCGCCGTGCAAGGTGAAAACGCGCCAGCCATCCGCGTTCCGGCGCCAATAGAGCGGCGCCTCCCAACCCTGCGCCTGCACCGCCGCCCAGCCATCGGACAGCCAGAATTCAGGCCGGCGATAGCCGCCATCCTCGATGAACGCAAGATAGGCGCCGCAGCTCACCGGCCGGCTGGCCAGACGGAACGGCTCCAGCCACTGCCGATGCCGCGGTTGCTCATTGTCGAAGGCGAAGCCCGGCCCGGCATGGCCGATCTCGACGAGCCCGCCGGGGAAATCCACCATCTGCGCCGGGCGATCGGGCATAAGCTCCCGAACCGCCCGCTTGTGATAGGCCGGCAGCAGCGGATTCGCCGAGAAGACATGCTTGATGTCCATCAGGATCAGTTCCTGATGCTGCTGCTCGTGATGAATGCCGAGTTCGACCAAAGGCGCCGCTTGCCGCCACTGCTGCTCATCGGCCGTCTCGATGAAGTCCTGTATCGCCCCGGTGACATGCGCGCGGTAGGTCAGAACCTCGGCGGCGCTCGGCCGGCTCAGCAGCCCGCGCTGCGGCCGGGCATGGCGCGGGCCGATCGCCTCGTAATAGGAATTGAAGAGATAGCCGAAGCGACGGTCGAAAGGCTCAAGACCGGCTTGCTCGACCAGCAGGAAATGCTCGAAGAACCAAGTGGCATGGGCCAGATGCCATTTGGTCGGACTGACATCCGGCATCGATTGGACGACCTGATCCTCGGGCGTCAGCGGTACGGCCAGCGCCTCGGTCCGGGCGCGCAAGGCAGCGAAGCGCGCCAGCACATCGTCGCGATCGGCGGGAGCATCGCCCGGCCGGAACAGTTTCGTCTGCGTCACCGCTTCCTCCCCATTCCCGGCCGGGGCGAGCGCGTCAGGAGACCGGAGCCAACTCCATCGCCACGCGATAGCCGGCATCCTCGATGACGATCGCCTCGCCCGGCACGGCGCCGTCGCCGTGCCAAAGTATCGCCTCGGCCGAAATGGTGTGGCCGAGATCGCCGAACAAGTCCTCGATTCCTGCAACCCTGGTCGCCGCGGCGCCGAGATGCAGGCATTTCACCGGCGTCTTGATCGACACCTTGCGCTCGCTCTTCAGCTTGCGCACCGCCGAGAGGATGGCGATCCCGGCCGCGCCGATCGTCTCGGCCGCCTCGTCGCCGGCCTGCTCGGCCACCAACGGCCAATTGCCGCGGCGATGGATCGAGCCCAGCGCCGCGAAACGCGCCGGGAAATGCGTGGCGTAGAGCTCTTCGGTCACATAGGGCAGGATCGGCGCGAACAGCCGCAGCACCGTCTCCAGACAATGCCAGAGCGTGAATTGCGCCGAGCGCCGCCCCGCCGGCGTGCCGATCTCGCCATAGGAGCGGCCTTTGACCAGCTCCAGGTAATTGTCGCAGAGATCGGCCCAGAAAAAGCGCTCGGTCAGCTCCATCGCATCGGCATAGTCATAGGTCGCGAATTTCTCGCCGGCGAGCCGGACCGTGCGCGCCAGCCGGCTCAAGATCCAGCGGTCGAAGCTCTCATGGATGATGCCGGCGGCGAGATCCTGCGCCGGGGTGGTCGGCGTCTCCGTAAAGCCGTCGAGCTGCAGCATGACGAAGCGGGCGGCGTTCCACAGCTTGGTCTGCAGTTTCTTGCCGACCTTGTTCAGCACCTCCTCGCTGAACACCGTGTCGAGCCCGAGGCGCGAGGTCGCCGTCCAATAGCGCAGCACGTCGGCGCCGTATTTCTCCAGCATCGCGCGCGGATCGACGGCGTTGCCGCGCGACTTCGACTGCTTGCTGCCGTCATGGGCGAGCGCCCAGCCGCTGAGCGTGATGTCGCGCCAGGGCACGCTGTCCTCATGGATCAGCGATTTGAGGATCGTATAGAAGGTCCAGGTGCGGATGATCTCATGCGCCTGCGGCCGCAGATCGGCCGGGAACAGCCTTGCATGGCGCTCCGGATCGGCGGCGAAGCGCGCGGCGATGCTCTGAGCATTGAGCTGCGGCGAGACCGAACTCGTGGCCCAGGTATCCATCACATCGGGATCGGGCTCGACCTCGCCCCGGGAATAGCCGCGCGGCAGGTCGACCAGCGGATTGACCGGCAGATCGTCGGGATGCGCCGGCAGGATCCGCCCCTCCTCGCCCGGGCGCTTCGAATACCAGAAGGGCAGCGGCACGCCGAAATAGCGCTGGCGGCTGATGCACCAATCCCATTTCAGATTCTCGGTCCAGATCTCGAAGCGCTGGCGCATATATTCCGGGAACCAGCGGATCTGCCGGCCCTTGGCGATGAGTTCGTCCTTCTTGTCGAGCACGCGAACGAACCATTGCGGCGTCACCAGGATTTCGAGCGGGGCGCCGGAACGCTCGGCGCTCGGCACCATGCGCGTCACCGGCTTGGCGTCCTTGATCCGCCCGGCCTCGGTCAAGAGGGCCACGATCTTCGTGCGCGCCGCATTGACGGTCAGCCCTTCGAGCGCCGTCGCGGCCATCCTGGCGCCATCCGGATCGCGGCTCGGCCAGTCGGGTCCCGCGCCGAGGGCGGCGAGGCTGCCGATCCGGCCTTCGCGGGTCACGATCACGCGCAGCGGCAATTTGTGCTCCCGCCACCATTCGATATCGGTCGAATCGCCGAAGGTGCAGCACATGACCATGCCGGTGCCCTTCTCGGGATCGACGCGCGCATCGGCGACGATCCGCACCGGTACGGCGAAGAGCGGCGTCACCACCTCGGTGCCGACCAGCTCGGCGGCGCGCGGATGGTCGGGATGGATCATCACGGCGCCGCAGGCGGCCAGGAGTTCGGGCCGGGTCGTCGCGATCTCGATCGTCCCGCCTTGGGCGCGGTCGAAGGAGATCGTCCACAGCGTGCCGTCCTTCTCCTTCTCCTCGATTTCGGCCTGGGCCAGCGCCGTGCGGTCGGCCGGGTCCCACAGGGTCGGCTGCAATTGCCGATACAGTTGCCCCTTCTCGAACAGGTCGAGCACCGAATGCTGCGAAATCCGCCGCGAGAGCGGGCTGATCGTCTGGTATTCGAGCGACCAGTCGATGCTGAGCCCGATGCTGCGGAACAGATCGCGGAAATCCTGCTCGGCCGTCTGCACCTCTTCGTGGCAGATCCGGATGAACTCCTCCCGGCTGATATCGACCGCGCGGATCTTGCGCTGCTTCTCGACCAGGCGCTCGGTCGGCAAGCCATTGTCGTCGAAGCCCATCGGATAGAACACATTCTTGCCGCTCATCCGCTGGAAGCGGGCGATCACGTCGGTCTGGGTATATGAGTAGACATGACCCAGATGGAGCGAGCCGGAAACGGTCGGCGGCGGCGTGTCGATGACGTAGGAGTCCGCTCGCGCCGCCGCCGGATCCCAGGCGTAGACGCCCGAGATCAGCCAGGCCTGGCGCCATTTCCGTTCGGTCTCGGCGACGTCGTAATGCTGCTTCGGTGCGGCGTCGGTCATCGTGGTCCTCAAGACAGGCTCGAAAAATCGGGGCGCGAAAACGCGCAGGCGTCAAATACAGCCCCTTCCGGCGATCGTTGCAGCGGCCGCCGGGCGCGCGCATATTGGCGTGAACTGCCGACCTTGCCTAGCATTGCGCGTCAGCAATGCACCGATCACAGGCAAATGCGCCGAGAGGCTGCGGCCACTTCCGCTGTTGCCAGCGCGCCCGGAAGCGCCGATGCTGTCGCCGTCCGGTCGGATTCGGAAGGACTGCACATGACCGCTACCGCCGCCGCGATCGACACACCCGCTCAGCCGGTGATTGACTTCAATCCGCTGTCGCCGGATTTCATTCGCGATCCTTACCCCTTCTATCACCAATTGCGGGCGGCCGCGCCGATCTATCGGACGCCCTTCGGCTTCTACCTCGCCACCCGCTACGAGGACGCCGCCTCGGTGCTGCGCGACAAGCGCTTCGGCAAGGATTTCGCCGGTCGCGCCACGCGCCGATACGGCCCGAAAGTCTTCGACGAGCCGATCTATGAGAGCGTCCGGCATTGGATGCTGGAGATGGATCCGCCCGACCACACGCGGCTGCGTGGTCTCGTGGTCAAGGCGTTCACGGCCCGGACCGTGGAAGATATGCGGCCGCGCATCCAGCAGATCGTCGACGAGACGCTCGACCGGGTCGCGCCGCAGGGCCGCATGGACATCATGCGCGATTTCGCCTACCGCCTGCCGGTCACCGTCATCTGCGAGATGCTGGGCATTCCTGAAGCGGACCACGAGCAATTCGTCCAGGGCGCCGGCCAGGGCGGGCGGCTGCTCGATCCCGTACCGCTCAGCCGGGCCGAACTCGACGCGGCGAATGCGGGGCACCTGACGCAGGTCGCCTATTTCCACACGATCTTCGAGCTGCGGCGGCGAGAACCGGGCAACGACCTGATCACTTTGCTGGTCCATGCCGAGGAGGCGGGCGACCGCTTGAGCGAAGCGGAAATGACGGCGAACATCATCCTGCTGTTCGGCGCCGGGCATGAGACGACGGTCAACCTGATCGGCAACGGCGTGCTGGCGCTGCATCGGCATCCAGACCAGCTGGCCCTGCTGAAGCGCGACCCGTCGCTGATGCCGAACGCGATCGACGAGCTGCTGCGCTATGATTCATCGGTGCAATTGACCGGGCGGACGGCGCTCGAGGATATCGAGATCGGCGGCAAGACGATCGCGCGCGGCGACAGCGTGCTGTGCCTGCTCGGCGCCGCCAACCGCGATCCGGAGATCTTTCCGGATCCCGACCGGCTCGACATCACCCGGCCGAGCATCAAGCCGCTATCCTTCGGCGGCGGCATCCATTTCTGCCTTGGTGCGCAGTTGGCGCGGATCGAGGCCGAAATCGCCCTCACCAGCCTGCTGGCCCGGCTCCCCGAGCTGCAGCTCGACGCGCCGGAAGCGCCGGCCTGGCGGCAGACCTTCGTGCTGCGCGGCCTGACCGCGCTGCCGGCGCATTGGTAGCGAGTTCGGAGCGATGCGTTGCCTGCACGCCGTTGCCGGCGTTCTGGCCCTGGCCGCGGCCGGTTTCACCGACGAGCCGCCGAGCGGGCTCGCCCAGATGGTCGACAGCCCGGCGCTGAAAGCCGCCTTCGCCAAGGCCTCCGCCGGCGAGGTCGAACTTGCCGTCGACGTTGCCGCCGACGGCCGGATCGAGCACCCGCGGATCATCCGCTCGACACCGCCGGGCGTGTTCGACGCGGCCGCGCTCGACATGATCGGCAGCCGCCACATGCGGCCGGCGCTCAAAGACGGCGTCCCGGCACCGGACAAGGATCGTCACATCACCTTGCGCTTTCAGGCGGAAGCCGACCCGCCGGCAACCGTCGAAGCGCAGCCGTAAGTCGCTGCCGCTACCAGGGTTTCGCGACCATCAGCCAGACGATCCCCAGAACCGCGACAAAGGCCGGAAAGCCGCAGGCGAACCAGCACCGGAACAGCCGGAAATACGCGGGCGGCAGCTTCTGGCCGGTCGCGGCGGCAATGCGGGCGAGGTTGCGCATCCGCCACTGCATCCAGACCACCGGCAGCCAGAAGCCGCCCGTCAGCAGGTAGAGCAGCAAGCTCAGGCCGATCCAGCCGCCGAATACGGGAAATCCGGCAATTTGCGCCAATGCGGCGCCGGTGATCGGCTGAAGGATGACCGCGGATGCGGTGAAGACGGCATCGGCCAGGACGACCACGCCGGCAGTATGCGCGATCACCGCGGCGTCGCCGGTGCGGTGCGCCATGAGCATGAAGAAGGCGATGCCGGCGCCGGTCCCGAGCAGCACGGCAGCGCCGACGATGTGCAGCACTTTCAGCGCCGTATAAGGATCCATCAGCGCTCGTCCAGGATCGCCAGCGCCGCCACGGCGAGCAGCCCGGCCGGAATGGTCTTGAGAAACGACCCGAGCGGGTCGAGCCACAGATCCGGACGCAGCAGCGTGCCGCCGACGAGATAGGCCAATGACAGCAGCAGCATCGCGCGCAGCGCCGGCCCCGCCGACCGGCGGAAGACGATTGCGCCCGCCGCCGCCATGTCGGCGAGGCCGCCGGCCGCCACTGCTGCTTCGGCCGGCAGCGGCAAGATGCCGGCGGAGGTCAGGACCTGGACAGCCTCGGGAAACCGGAACACCAGACCGATCAAGCCCGAGAGGAACCAGAAAGCGCCGAGCGTCGTCAGCAACGCCGGCTTCAGGAAATAACAGCGCGCGAACCAGCGTTCCTGGACACCGGACGGCCACGCCTCGAGCATCTCGGGCAGCGATTGCAGCCTCAGCCCGAGCACGCGTTCGGCGGCTGCGCCATCGCCGCGAACGCCCTGCCGGAGCTGCTCGAAAGCGGCACGGCGCATCGGGCTGCGCCAGCCGAACGCGGCGAGCGCATCCGCGGCGTAGGTCGCGCTGCGCAGCAAGGCGGCCGGCACCCTGACGGCCCGGGCCGGCGGCAGGCCGAGCCAGCGCCTCAGCTCCAGCACGAGCGCATCGAAGCGCCAGGCGTCGGCATGGACGAGATCGATGCTGACCCGACGAATCTCAGGCGTGCTCAAGAGTTTGGCGACGGCGGCGGCGACGTCCAGGGCCGATACGACTTGAACGATGCTGTCCGGGCACGCGACCGGCACGATCCAGGGGAATGCCGCCAGCCCGCGCAACAGCGCCGTGCCGCCATAGGCGGCAGGCGCCAGGACCAGCCCGGGCCGCAGAATGACCCAGTCGAGATCGGTCGCCGCCAGCATCGTTTCCGCGGCGAGCTTGGTGCGATTGAACTCAGTCGTCCGGCCGGCGCCGACCCCGGCCGCGGAGATCTGGATGAACCGCCGAACCCCGTCGGCCGCGCAGGACTGCAGCAACCGCTCGACCCCGGTCACATGCACGGCCTGGAGATCGTCCCGCCCGCTGTCCTGCAAAGCCCCGGCGCAGTTGACGACGGCATCGGCCGCCCGCAACAAGGCTGCCCAATCTGCCACCGAGGTGGCTGCGAGGTCGGCCAGCGCCCAGGACACGCGCGGAAAGCGTCGGCGCGCCATGGCAATATCCCGCCCGACGCCGACCAGATCATGTCCCTCGGCGAGCAGCCGCGCGACGACATAGCTGCCGATCAGGCCATAAGCGCCGATGACGACGACACGCATCCGCAGCCGCCCGGCGCAGGCCTTCTAGGCGCGGCCGGCGCAGGTGTTTTCGAACCGCACCCGGCGCAGCGCGTCCCAATTCGCGCGAACGGCCGCCTTCAGCCTGGCGTCAAGCCGCCCGACCACCCCGTCCGCCTCGGCGATGTCCTCGGCGCCATAGGCGATGGTCGCCGCCATCAATTCGGCCAGAACGGTCAGGATCGTATTTGCCGGCACGCCTTCCAGAGTGTGGCCGATCTCCCGGAGCAGTGCCGTTTCGTCAGCGTTCATGTTCAGCCCCATTCTATTCGGCGCGAAGATGCGCCGCCCAAGCTCCCGATGGTCGCGAAATTCGCTGAAGATCGGCGGAAGCGGTTCATGATAGCTTGGCCGCGCCGAAAGGAAACCATGCCATGTTGATCAGCGAAATGACCTGGTTCCAGGTCGAGGCGTATCTGCAGCACGACGACCGCGCCGTGCTGCCGATCGGCAGCACGGAGCAGCACGCCTATCTCAGCCTCGCCGTCGATAACATCCTGCCCGAGCGGCTCGCCGGCGAAGCGGCCGAACCCCTCGGTGTCCCGGTCTTTCCGACCGTGAATTACGGCATCACGCCGTCCTTCCTCGCTTATCCCGGCACGGTCAGCCTGCGCGTCGACACGATGCTGGCCGTGATCCGCGACGTGCTCGATTCCCTGCATCGTCACGGCTTCCGCCGGATCCTGATCGTGAACGGCCATGGCGGCAACACGCCGGTCCAAGCACTCGCCGCAGAATGGATGGCCGACCACCCGGGCAGCGCCGTGCGGCTGCACAATTGGTGGAATGCACCGCGCACCTGGGCGAAAGTCATGGCGACCGACCCGAATGCCAGCCACGCCTCCTGGATGGAAGGCTTCCCCTGGACCCGGATCGGCAATGCCGCCCCGCCGCTCGGACCCAAGCCGATGCTGCCGCTGGATGAATTGCGCGGCCTCGATCCCGTCCGGCTGCGCGCCCGGCTCGGCGACGGCAATTACGGCGGCCTCTATCAACGGTCCGATGAAGATATGCTCTCGATCTGGCGCGTCGCGGTCGAAGAAACGCGCGATCTCCTCGAGCATGGCTGGCCGTAGGATCGCCGCGTAACAATCGGGCGGCTGTGCTGCCGCGAGCCCCGGCTGCGGCACCGCCGGCAGGCGGCCGCACGGCCTTTCACGCTGCCGTTATCGATCGCCGGACTCCATTGACCGCCGGTCTTGCACCCGGTAAAGCTCCCGGCCTGTCGCAGTAGGCGTTTGAAGAAACTCACAAAATCGGATCAAAAGGGCGACGCTCGCGCGACGCCGATCGGAAGGAGAAACGGAATGCGGAGCAAGCTCGGCCTCGGCGTTGCCGCGGCAATCTGTCTGGTATTCTTCGCAGCACCGGCCGGCGCCGGGACGCCCTCGACACCGGGCGCCAAGGTGTTCTTCGTCAACATCAAGGACGGCGACACGGTCAAGAGCCCGTTCAAGGTCGAATTCGGTATCAGCGGCATGACCATCGCCAAGGCCGGCGATCAGACCCCAGGCACCGGGCATCACCATCTGCTGATCGATACGACGATTTCCGGCGCGGCCCTGCAGGAGCCGATTCCGGTGGACGCGCAGCACAAGCATTTCGGCGGCGGGCAGACCGAAGCAACGATCGAGCTGCCGCCGGGCAAGCACACGCTGCAGCTCGTGCTCGGCGATGCGGCGCATACGCCCCATGAACCGCCGGTCATGTCGGCGCCCATCACGGTGACCGTCGAGGCGTCGGTACCCGCCGCGCCGAAGTGATCGGCCGGGTCCCGCAGCCGTCACGGATGCGGGACCCGAAGGCGATGGATCGAGCTTCGGCATTTGGGACAAATGTGCCTGACCGCCGCCCGGCCAGAGCCGGCCGTCGCGACCAGGCGCTCCTCCCGGCGGGGCCGCCGCGCTAGATCACGCCGAGCAGCGCCAGGATCAGCAGGATCACCAGTACCCCGCCCAGACCGCCGCTCGGATAATAGCCCCAGCCCGCGCTATAGGGCCAGGACGGGAATGCTCCGACGACCAGAACTATCAGTAATATCAGAATGATAAGTCGCATCAAGGAACCTCCAGCCGCGTCCGCGCCGGCGTTTTTCCGGCGCGGACCATGCCACCCTTAACAGGCTGAGCGGCTGCCGCGTTCCATCGACGCGCGGCGCTGAAGCAGGACGACTGCGCTCAGGATCACCTCGAACCTCGCCCGAGTCGCGGTCGCGAGGGCGTGCGGTGCGGCACGTTTCTATAGAATATGTACGCGGCGGCACACGCGATAGCCGTGATGGTGATGGTGCCGATGATGCCAGTGGCAGCGCGTCACCCATCGTGCCTCGACCAGGCCGGAGCGTGCCGCGGCAGCCGGCGGGGCGACCGCCAGCGGTGCGGCCACCGCCGCTTGCTGCAGGGCACCCCAGAGCAGCGCAGTGGCAATTACCGCCAGAACACTCGTTTTCATTCGATCCTCCTGAGTACAATTTACGCCGGGTATGCCGGAACCCGGCCCTTCGATCGCAACTTGCCAGTGCAGTTTATACCGGCTGGCGTAACGGCAGGTTAAGGCAATGATGGGAGTTCAACGTCGCCGGATCCGCAGCGGCGCCGCCGATCGAAAATCTCCTGCGGCGATACTCACGTATGACGTTGAATTCGCGCCGCGAGCGCGGCACCCTGTTGGCATGACCGACACCTTCCCCGATCCCCCGCCGTTGAGCCCGCCGCAAGGCGTGCCGATGGTCCGCACCATCGCCATGCCGTCCGACACGAATCCGTCCGGCGACATCTTCGGCGGCTGGCTGATGGCGCAGATGGACCTCGCGGCCGGCAATGCGGCGGCGCGGCGTGCCCGCGGCCGGTGCGCCACGATCGCCGTCGACGGCATGTCGTTCCTGTCGCCGGTCCTGGTCGGCGACGAGGTCAGCCTCTATGCCGCGGTCACCAAGGTCGGCCGGACCTCGATGAAGATCTTCGTCGAGGCCTGGCGCCGGCCGCGCCACGAGGAAGCGAGCATCCAGGTCACCAAGGCCCTCTTCACCTTCGTCGCCATCGACGCCGATGGCCGGCCGCGCCCGGTTCCGCCGGAAGGAGTCGCCAGCGCCGCGGCCCGATAGGCGTTGCCGGCGGCGCCGTGGTAAGGCTTCGCCATGCTGCGCAAAGCCGTTCCGCCCGCCCTCGCCTTCAGCCTGATCCTGTTCGCCCTGGCGCGGTATTTCAGCCGCCTGCCGCATGTCTTCGATCTGGCGCTCGATGATGAAGCGGTATATATGGGGGCTGGTACCGATTTCTTCCACAAAATCTTGTGGCCACCGGGCTATGACGGCCTTTACTCATCCTATGAGGATGGCGGGCTCTATGCCGGCCTCTACGGTCTGCTCTCGGTCTTCTTTTCCGATCCCATCGATCTCTACATTTATGGCGGCACGCTGATCGTCGCGGCGGCGGTGATTTGCGGCGGCGCCGCGATCTATTGCCTGTCCGGGAGCACGCTCGTGGCGGTGCTCATCGCCGGCCCGGTCATCCTCTCCGGCGAACTCACGACCTGGCCGCGCGTATCCTTCGCCGCGATCGCCGCGATCGCCTTCGGTCTTTCGGCCGCCGCGGCCGCACCCTCGCTGCGGATCAAGACCGCGCTGCTGCTCTGCGCCGCCTATCTTGCGGCCTTCATCCGGCCGGAATTCGTGCTGTCCTTCTACCTCCTGCTCGCCCTGCAGATCGGCCTGCTCCTGCGCCGGCCGCGATCGGTCACCGGCGCAGACGGGATCGCATCCGGCCTCGCCCTGCTGTTCGTCGCGGCAATGTCGGCGCTCTGGTCGTTTCCGGTCATCCAGGGCGGCGAGCGCGCCTTCGTCGCCTTTGGGGCGCATTACGCCGTCCGGTTCGCGGCGACCCATCCGCTGGCGATCGACCCCTGGATCGATTGGCGGACGGTGATCGCGGCCGAATTCCCGGGGGCGGAGACCGTGTTTCAGGCGAGTCTTGCGGCCCCCGACAAGATGCTCGGCTATATCGCTGAAAACATTGAAGAACTCGCCGTCGCGACAGTGCAGGTCCTGGGCACCACGGTTCGGCGGCATGTTCCGTTCGCGGTCCTCTGGGTCCTCGCCGCGGCGCTCTGGCTCGGCACCTCGGCGCGACGGGAGCGCTGGCCCGCCCCGCGCGCCGAATTCTGGCTGGCCCTCGTCTTCGCCGCGCCGCCGTTGATCGCGACCATCACGATCTTTCCGCGGCACCATTACATCGTCCTGCTGCTGTTCGCGCTGTCCGCAGCGGCTGCGGCGGCGCTTCGGCCGGTCCGCTCACCGCTGGCGCCGGTGCTGGCCCTGGCGGTCGCGATCGGCGTCGCCGCCTCGGCCGCGCCGCTGCCGGCAGTACCGCAGCCGCTGCTGGCCACCGTGCTGAAACTGCGCGAACAGACCGGTCTGCACCGAATGTTCGAGATCGATGGCGGCTGGTGCTATTTCATGGTGCCGCGCTGCGTCGAGGATTATGCCGGCTGGCAGCCCGACTCGGCGCCCTTCGCCGCCTATCGGCAGGCTCGCGCCATCGACGCGATCATGCTCTCGCCGCGGCTGCTGGGCTACGAGGCCGTCCATCACGAGGATTTTGCCCGCGACGTCGCGGCGCTGACGACTGATTCCGGCTGGCGATCGATCGATCTGGGCGGCGGCTACACCTTGCTGCGCGCGGCCGATTGACGGCCGCCGCGCGCCGGGCGCGATCAATGCCGGCGAGGGTTGCATGGCGGCGGGTCCTGATGCAGCCTGTGCCCGCGGCCTCCGCCCGCACCGTCCCCCCAGCCAGCCGGATTCCCCATGATTTCGCACCGACTTGCCCTGTGCCTGACGAGCTTGTGCCTCCTTGCCGCGGGCCTCGTGCCGGCATCGCAAGCCGTTGCGAACGAAGCCTATTTCCGCTTCCCGACCTTGGCCGGCGAGCAGATCGTGTTCACCGCGGAAGGCGATTTGTGGAGCGTGCCGGTCACGGGCGGACGGGCGTCGCGCCTGACCACCCATGCGGCAGAGGAGACCAACCCGGTCGCCTCGCCGGACGGCCGGCAGATCGCCTTCGCCGCCAGCTATGACGGGCCGGTCGAGGTCTACATCATGCCGCTGGCCGGCGGCGTGCCGCAGCGCGTGACCTTCGACGGCGGGCGCGCGATCCCGGTCGGCTGGACGCCCGCCAACGAGGTCCTCTATGTCGGCCAGAACCCGTCGGGGCCGAGCGGCGAGCGCATCGTCACCGCGGTCGATCCGGCCAGCCTGGCGCGCCACGCCCTGCCGCTCGCCGCGGCCAATGACGCGGCGGTCACGGAGGACGGCAAGACCGTCTATTTCACCCGCTTCGGCCTCGCCTATTCGAACGATAATGTTAAGCATTATCAAGGCGGTCTGCAGTCTTCCCTGTGGCGGTTCGAGCTCGCCGGGACGGGCGAGGCCGAACGCCTGCTCGATCCGCCGGGCGCACCGCCGATCGGCAATGACCGCCGCCCGATGCCTTGGCAGGACCGCGTCTATTTCGTCTCGGACCGCGACGGGCACGCCAATCTGTGGTCCATGAACGCCACTGGCGGCGACCGCAAGCAGTTGACGCATCACGATAATTTCGAGATCCGCGAGGCCGGCCTCAGCCACGGGCGGATCGTCTACCAACTGGGCGCGGATGTGCATCTCTTCGACATCGCATCCGGCGAGGATCGCGCCGTAGCGATCGATCTGGTCTCGGATTTCGCCCAGCAGCGCCCGCATATCCTCAAGCACCCGCTCGATTTCTTCGAGGATGCCGGCTTCGCGCCGGATGGCGAGCGGGTCGCCGTGACCGCGCGCGGCCATTTGGCGCTGATGGGGCTGGGCGATCTGCGCCGGATCGACATCGCCGCCCCGCCCGCGGCCCGGGTGCGCGAGGCGGCGCCGAGCCCGGACGGGCATTGGGTGTATGCCATCCTCGAAGGCGACGGCACCGGCAACCCGCCGGCCGCCGGCGATGCCGCGGCTCCGCAGATCTGGCGTTTCGCCGCCGACGGATCTTTTGACTCCAAGCAGTTGACGACCGACGATGCAGGCCATCGCATGATGCTGGCGGTCTCCCCCGACGGCAAGGAATTGGCCCATGCGTCGATCGACGGCCGGCTGTTCCTGCTCGATCTCGACACCGGCAGCAACGCCGTGATCGACACCGCCCCCAATGCCGATCTGGCGGATCTCGCCTGGTCGGCGGATAGCCGGCATCTGGCCTTTATCCGCTCGGATTCCGACCTGGCCCGCGGCCAGCTCTTCCTCTACGAGCCGGCCACCAAGCGCCTCGAGAAACTGACCAGCGACCGCTATGAATCGGCACGGCCGGCGTTCAGCCCGGATGGAAAATGGTTGTATTTTCTCTCCGCCCGCAACTTTGAGAGCAGCAACGCGGCGCCTTGGGGCGATCGCGACATGGGGCCGTATTTCGATAAGCGCACAGAGATCTTTGCGCTGGCGCTGCAGACCGGGCTGCGGTTTCCCTTCCAGCCCCGGGACGAGCTGACCCCGGCCAAGCCCGCAACCGAAGGTAAGTCCGCCGACCCCAAAGCCGAGACCAAGGCCGACCCTGGGCCGACCCCGGCCGAGCCCAAGCCGAGCGAGGCCGGCCCCCCGGTCGAGTGGGCCGGGCTGGCCGACCGCCTGTACCGGGTCCCGGCCCCGCCCGGCGACTACAACGACCTCGGCACGGACGGCAAGCAGCTCTATTTTCTGGAGGCGCCGGCGCAGGGCGGACACACCGCGCTGAAGCGCCTGGCGATCGACGACAAGGCCGGCAAGCCGGAGGAGTATCTGGGCGAGGTCCGACAATTCGCCTTCTCGGGCGATCGCAAGAAGCTCTTCCTGCGCCGCTGGGCGGACGACAACAAGGTGGGCGACATGCTGATCGTCGAGGCGGGCGAGAAGCCCGCGGCGTCGCTCGACAAGGCGGCGCTCGACAAGGCCACCATCCATGCCGGCGACTGGTCGCTGCAGATCGACCCGCGCCAGGAATGGCGCCAGCTCTTCGATGACGCGTGGCGGCTGCATCGCGACTATTATTACGACCAGAAGATGCATGACGTCGATTGGCTGAAGGTGCGCGCGAAATTCGCCCCGCTGGTCGAGCGGGTGACCGACCGCGACGAGCTGAACGACGTGCTGGGCCAGATGCTGGCGGAGCTCGGCACCCTGCATTCGCAGATCCGCCCCGGCGACCTGCGCACCGCGCAGGATACGGCGCCGCCGGCGTTCCTGGGCGCGCTCTTCCGCCGCGAGGCGAACGGCGCCCGGGTCACCCATATCTACCGCACCGACCCGGAACTCCCCGACGAGCGCAGCCCGCTCGCCCGCCCCGGCACCGACGTCAAGGAAGGCGACCTGATCACCGAGATCGACGGCGCCCCGGTCAATTTTCACGAAGATATCGAAGTCATGCTGGCCGGCAAGGCGGGTCAGCAGGTGCTGCTGACCCTGCACCGCACCGAACCGGCGGCCGCGAAGGACAAGAAGCCGGCGCATCGCGAGGTCAAGACCATCGTGACCCCGGTCGATGCCGTCGCCAATGGGCGCCTGCGCTATGCCGATTGGGAGACGGGCCGGCGCGACGCGGTCGACAAGGCCGGCGGCGGCCAAATCGGCTATCTGCATTTGCGCGCCATGGGCAAGGACGACATCGCCGCCTTCGCCCGCGAATTCTATGCCAATCTCGACCGCGGCGGCCTGATCATCGATGTCCGCCACAATAATGGCGGCAATATCGACAGTTGGGTGATCGAAAAATTGCTGCGCCGCGCCTGGGCCTATTGGACGCCGCGCTACGGCCGTCACCATGATCTCAATATGCAGCACAGTTTCCGCGGCCATCTGGCCGTGCTGGTCGACGAGACGACTTATTCGGATGGCGAGACCTTCGCCGCCGGCATCAAGGCCTTGGGCTTGGGGCCGCTGATCGGCAAGCGCACGGCCGGCGCCGGCATCTGGCTCAGCGACGACACGCGGCTGGCCGACAAGGGTGCGGCCCGCGCCGCCGAAAACCCGCAATTCGCCGCCGGCACCGGCGAATGGCTGGTCGAAAACAAGGGTGTCGAGCCCGATATCGACGTCGAGAACCCACCCAAGGCGAGTTTCGACGGCGGCGACGCACAGTTGGATGCGGCAATGAAGTATCTGCAGGACAAGCTGGCGAAGGAGCCGGTGAAGAAGCTCTGAAAGGTGGGGCGGGCGTCTCGCCCGCCACACTGGTTGTTTTCTTGGCGGGCGTCGAAGTCTCAGCGCGATCCGACGCCGGAGTCTCTCGCATCGGCAAGCAACCTCAAACCTGCGTGCAGCGCGGGGTTGCCATCGCCCATAAAAATTGTGCTACCTATCCGCTTCGCAGGAGTTGGGCATGAATCAGCAAACCTTGTCGGCGCTCATCTGGTCGGTCGCGGATCTGTTGCGGGGCGATTACAAGCCGGCCGATTACGGCAAGGTGATCCTGCCCTTCACCGTGTTGCGGCGGCTGGATTGCGTGCTGGCGCCGACCAAAGCCGAAGTCCTCACTGAATTCGAGATCCGGACCAAAGCCGGCCTGAACCCCGATCCTTTCCTCAAACGCAAGGCCAGGCACAGCTTCTACAACACTTCGTCGATGGATCTGAAGAAGCTGCTGGGTGATCCGGCCAATGTCGGACCGAATCTCCTCTCTTACTTGCGGAGTTTCTCGACCGAGGTGCGCGATATTTTCGAGCATTTCGAATTCTCCAACCAGATCGACCGGCTGGCCAAGGCCAAGCTGCTCTATCAGGTCGCCGAGAAATTCGCCGGTGTCGATCTGCATCCGGACAAAGTCACGAACAACCAGATGGGGCTGGTCTTCGAGGAGCTGATCCGGAAATTCGCCGAAACCTCGAACGAGACGGCCGGCGATCATTTCACGCCGCGCGACGTGATCCGGCTGATGGTCGATCTGCTGTTCATCGAGGATGACGACGCGCTGTCCAAGCCCGGAGTGGTGCGCACCATCTACGATCCGACCGCCGGCACCGGCGGCATGCTGTCGGTCGCGGAGGAGCATCTGAAATCCGGGTCGAAAAACGTCCAGCTCACCATGTCCGGCCAGGAGCTGAACCCGGAGTCCTATGCGATCTGCAAAGCCGACATGCTGATCAAGGGCCAGGACGTCTCCAACATCGCCTTCGGCAACACGCTCTCCGAGGATGGCCATCCCGGCCGGACCTTCGATTACATGCTGGCCAACCCGCCCTTCGGCGTGGAGTGGAAGAAGGTCGAGAAAGCGGTGCGCGACGAGCATGAGCAACAGGGCTTCGACGGGCGCTTCGGTCCGGGGCTGCCGCGCGTCTCGGACGGCTCGCTGCTGTTCCTTTTGCACATGCTGTCGAAGATGCGGCCGGCGGTCGAGGGTGGCTGCCGGTTCGGCATCGTGCTCAACGGCTCGCCGCTCTTCACCGGCGGCGCCGGCTCCGGCGAAAGCGAGATCCGTCGGTATCTCCTGGAGAACGATCTGGTCGAGGCGATCGTCGCGCTGCCGACCGATATGTTCTTCAACACCGGCATCGCCACATATGTCTGGATCGTGACCAACCGCAAGCCTTCCGCCCGGCGCGGCCTGCTCCAGCTCATCGACGGTTCGGGCTTCGGCCGGAAGATGCGCAAATCCCTGGGCTCGAAGCGCAAGGAACTCGGCGACGAAGACATCGCCGAGCTGACCCGGCTCTTCGGCCGCTTCGAGACCGCCGAACTCGCGACGCTCTTCGACACGGCCGGCAAGGAGACCGGGCGGATCGCGGTCCATGCCGGCGAGCGGCCGCCGGACGCGCCGGAAGGCGGCAAGGTAAAGCTCGCCCCGCTGTCGCGCATCCTGCCGAACACGGCATTCGGCTACCGCACCATCACGGTCGAGCGGCCGTTGAAGGACGCGCAAGGGCGACCGGTGCTGTTCGAGAAGGGCAAGAACAAGGGGAAGCTACAGCCGGACACGGCGATGCGCGACACCGAGAACGTGCCGTTGTCGGAAGATGTCGAGGATTATTTCGAGCGCGAGGTGCGGCCGCATGTGCCGGATGCCTGGATCGATGAGGAGAAGACGAGGGTCGGGTATGAGATTCCGTTCAATCGGCAATTCTATGTGTTCGAACCGCCGCGCCCGCTAGCGGAGATCGATGCGGAGTTGAAGGAGGTTACCGACCGGATAAAAGCGATGATCGCGGAGTTGGCGGCGTGAGCTTTCCTAGATACGAGAGCTACCGCGATAGTGGAACTGCGTGGCTCGGTAGTGTCCCGGCGCATTGGAGAACGCGCCGCTTGCGGACCCTTGTTGAGATCAAGAAGCGCATCGCCGGCTTCGAGGGACCGGACGTCCTATCGATCACCCAGCGAGGCATTAGGGTTCGTGAGCTCGATAGCAACGACGGTCAGTTAGCCGAGAGCTACGCCCATTATCAAGTCGTCGAAGCCGGCGATTTTGCGATGAATCATATGGATTTGCTAACCGGGTGGGTGGACATCGCCAACCAGGACGGAGTGACGAGCCCGGACTATCGGGTGTTCACGCTGCGGGCAAATTCGGAATTATACGCGACATATTTGCTCCGTATTCTTCAGAATGGCTACTCGAACCGCATATTCTATGCTTTTGGCCAGGGTGCCTCACACTTCGGTCGCTGGCGTTTGCCGACAGACGCATTTCAAGAATTCGTCGTTCCGCTCCCGCCGCCTGAGAGGCTGACCCAAAAAGATGTTGAGTGATTTCAGTATCTTGTGATTCGATGTTGTTGCGAAGAACGTCGAAGGGCACAAGATGATGTGGACTGAAATCACTCGGGCGAAGTATCGCCGCGAA
>Ga0181519_10000068_pt1 | contig 95296 bp, 87 predicted proteins | sample PEATcosm2014_Bin_26_FD_121102 | JGI IMG/M metagenome (GOLD analysis project Ga0181519, IMG submission 121102) | Peatland microbial communities from MTU Mesocosm Facility, Houghton, MI, USA - PEATcosm2014_Bin02_10_metaG | ecosystem: Environmental > Terrestrial > Soil > Wetlands > Peat | place...
CTGTATGAGTATAACGTCAAGCTCAATGCCAGCCCGAAAGCCTTGACGGAGTTGAATGATCTGCCGGTCAAGACGGTCAACGGCACGACGCTCTACGTCCATGACGTAGCCCATGTCCGCGACGGTTACGCGCCCCAGACCAATGTCGTGCGTGTCGACGGCCACCGCGCCGTGCTGATGTCGGTGCAGAAGACCGGCAACGCCTCGACCCTCGACATCATCGACCGGATCAAGAGCCGCTTGCCGCTGATCCGCGACGGGTTGCCGCCCGAACTGAGCATCAACGTCGTCGGCGATCAATCGGTCTTCGTCGGGGCTGCGATCGAAGGCGTGGTGCGCGAAGGCGTCATCGCGGCGGCGCTGACCGGTCTCATGATCCTGCTCTTCCTGGGCAGCTGGCGCTCGACCCTGATCATTACGATTTCGATCCCGCTCTCGGTCCTGGCCTCGATCATCGCGCTTTCGGCGCTGGGCCAGACCATCAACATCATGACTCTGGGCGGGTTGGCGCTTGCCGTCGGCATCCTGGTCGACGATGCGACGGTCGCGATCGAGAACATCAACTGGCATCTCGAGCGCGGCAAGCCGGTCGAACCGGCTATCCTCGACGGCGCGCAGCAGATCGCGATTCCGGCGCTGGTCTCGACCCTGTGCATCTGCATCGTCTTCGTGCCGATGTTCTTCCTGTCGGGCGTTGCCCGCTTCCTGTTCGTGCCGTTGGCCGAAGCGGTCGTCTTCGCGATGCTCGCGTCCTATGTCCTGTCGCGCACCTTGGTGCCAACCTTGGCAAAGTACTGGCTGAAGCCGCACGACCCGCACGGACATGCGCCGCGCGGGGTGCTCGGCCGATTCCAGGCGGGGTTCGAGTATTATTTCGTCGCGATCCGCCGGCGCTATCGCAGCCTGCTCGGTCTCGCCCTCATGAATCGCGGCTGGTTCGCCGCCGGCTTCATGGTCGTGGTCACGGCCTCGCTGACGCTGGCGCCACAACTGGGCGAGGATTTCTTCCCGTCGGTCGATGGCGGCCAGATCAAGCTGCATCTGCGCGCCCATTCCGGCACGCGGATCGAGGAGACGGCACAGCTCTGCGACGATGTCGAGACCCTGGTCCGCGACACCATCCCGGCCGGCGATCTGCAGAATGTCGTCGACAATATCGGGCTGCCCTATAGCGGCATCAACCTGTCCTACAGCAACTCCGCGCCGACCGGCACCGCCGACGCGGATATCCTGATCTCGCTCAAACCCGAGCACCGGCCGACGGCCGACTATGTGCGTGCCCTGCGGGCGAAGCTGCCCGACGCCTTCCCCGGTGTCGCCTTCGCCTTCCTGCCGGCCGATATCGTCGGCCAGATCCTCAATTTCGGCCTGCCGGCGCCGATCGACATCCAGATCGCCGGCTTCAACGCGCCGGCCAACCGGCAATACGCCGAAATGCTGCAGGAGAAGCTGCGCGGCGTACCGGGCCTGGCCGACCTCAGGATTCAGCAGGCGGTCGACGCGCCGGAGCTGGAACTCGATGTCGACCGCAGCCGCGCCCAGGAGCTGGGCCTGACCCAGCGCGACGTCGCCAACAACATGCTGATCTCGCTCTCCGGCAGTTTCCAGACCCAACCGACCTTTTGGCTCAATCCCAAGAACGGCGTTTCCTACAACATCGTGACGCAGACGCCGCAGTATCAGCTGGATTCGCTGGATGCGCTGAAGAACTTGCCGGTCACCGGTGCCACGAACCAGCCGCCGCAGATCCTGGGCGCTCTCGCCAGAGTCAGCCGCGGCGTCGGCCCGGTCGTTGCCTCTCATTACAATGTCCAGCCGGCGATCGACCTCTTTGCCGCGGTGCAAGACCGAGATCTGGGCGCGGTCAGCGCGGATATCCAGCGCATTCTGGCGGAGACCGCGGATCAGGTGCCGAAAGGCGCCACCGTGACCGCGCGCGGCCAGATGCAGACGATGCGGAGCTCGTTCTTCGGCCTCTATTCAGGCTTGGCCTTCGCCATCGTGCTGGTCTATCTGTTGATTGTCGTGAACTTCCAGTCCTGGACTGACCCGTTCATCATCATCACGGCGCTGCCCGCGGCCTTGGCCGGCATCGTCTGGATGCTGTTCCTGACCCATACCACTTTGAGCGTGCCGGCGCTGACCGGCGCCATCATGTGCATGGGCGTTGCCACGGCAAACAGCATCCTGGTCGTCAGCTTCGCGCGTGAGCGCCTGGACCACGGCCGCGATGCGCTGACGGCATCGCTCGAAGCGGGCTTCGGCCGGTTCCGGCCGGTGCTGATGACGGCCCTTGCCATGATCATCGGCATGGTGCCGATGGCACTGGGCCTGGGCGAAGGCGGTGAGCAGAACGCGCCGCTCGGCCGCGCCGTCATCGGCGGGCTGCTGTTCGCCACCATCGCCACCCTGTTCTTCGTCCCTACCGTATTTTGCCTGGTCCATGGCCGCCATACGGCACGCCAACGCCTGACTCACGGAGCCGCCGCCCATGTCCCGCACCACGCCTGAACCGAACCGGAGCAGTCGCCCGAAACCTGCCGTCCTGCGGGTCGCCGGTGTCGCGATCGTCGTCGTCCTGATCGGCGCCGCCGCCTGGGGCCTCTCCTCCCGTTCCAGCGCCGAAGCGGATCTCAAGGCTCAAACCGCCAAGCAGGCGATCACCAATGTCGTGCTGATCAAGGCCAAGAGCGGCCCGAAGACCGAAGACGTCGTGCTGCCCGGCACGGTGCAGGCCGTGCTCGACGCGCCGATCTATGCCCGCACCAGCGGCTATGTGAAAGCGTGGTATACGGATATCGGCGCGCAGGTGACCAAGGGCCAGTTGCTCGCCGAGATCGATACGCCGGAAGTCGACGAACAGCTGCGCCAAGCACAAGCCGATCTCAACACCGCCGAAGCGAACGGGCGCTTGGCCGAGAGCACGGCCAAGCGATGGGAGGCGCTGGTCCGGACCGATTCTGTGTCCAAGCAGGAGAACGACGAAAAGGCCGCCGACGCCGCCGCCAAGAACGCCGCGGTTGCGGCCGCGCGCGCCAATGTCGCGCGGCTGCAGCAGCTCGAAGGTTTCAAGCGGGTGGTTGCGCCGTTCGACGGGATCGTCACCGCACGCAAGACCGATATCGGCGCGTTGATCAACGCCGGCAGCGGCATCGGGCCGGAACTCTTCCACGTCGCCGATACAAGCAAGCTGCGCATCTATGTCCAGGTGCCGCAGGCCTATGTGCCGATGGTCAAGACCGGCATGACCGCCAATCTGCGCTTCATCGAATTCCCGGGCCGCGATTTCCCGGCCACGGTGTCGACGACGGCGGAGGCGATGGACCCGACCGCTCGAACGTTGCTGGTCGAACTCCAGGTCGACAACGCCAAGCACGAGTTGCTGCCCGGCGGCTATACCGAAGTTCATCTGGCGGTGGCCCCGCCGGATTCGGCGGTCCGCCTGCCGGTCAACACGCTCCTGTTCCGCGCCGAAGGGTTGCGCGTCGCCAAGGTCGACGGCAACAGCCGCGTGAACCTTGCACACGTCGCGCTCGGCCGTGATTTCGGCACCGAGGTCGAGGTTCTGACCGGTGTCGCGCCCGACGAACAGATCGTCATCAACCCTCCGGACTCGCTGCGCGAGGGCCAGGAGGTCCGGGTCGTCACCCCGGCGGCGCCGGCCCCGCAGATCGCCGATGCAGGAAACGGCGCCAAGAAATGATCGGCAGTTTCCGGGGGAACGCCGCCGCTCTTGCGGCGGCCGCGCTGGCGCTTGCCGGCTGTTCGCTGGCGCCGGAGTATCACGTGCCGGAAACGGCAGCGCCGCCCGCCTATAAGGAAATTGGCGATTGGAAGACCGCCGCCCCGGCCGATTCGGTCCCCAAGGGCGAATGGTGGAAAGTATTCGGCGACCCGCAGCTGAACGCACTTGAGGACCGAGTCGCAGGCGCTAACCAGAATTTGCAGGCGGCGCTGGCGCGGTTCGAACAGGCGCGGGCCGCCTTGCGCATCGCCAGCGCCGATGCCGCGCCGCAAGTTCAGGCCAACGCCTCGGCCAGCGGCGTGCGCCGGCCGGGCACCGTCGCCGACCCGGTGCCGAAGCGGAACTTCGCCGACTACGCGCTGAACGCCACCGTTTCCTACGAGATCGACGTCTGGGGCCGGGTGCGCAACAGCATCGAGGCGGCCAAGGATCAGGCGCAAGCCAGCGAAGGCGATCTGGCCACGGCCGATCTCGAATTGCGCGCCGATCTCGCCGGCGATTATTTCGCCCTCCGCGGCCTCGACACGCAGCAGCGCATCCTCGACGAAACGGTGACGGCCTTTGCCGATGCGCTCGCTTTGACCGGACGGCGCCACGAAGGCGGCGTGCAGCCGATCGCCGACGTCGCCCAAGCGCAAGGCCAGTTGGAGACGGCCAAGACGCAGAGCGCCGACAATCATCTGCGCCGGCAGCAGCTGGAACATGCCATCGCCATTCTGGTGGGCGCGGTGCCGGCCGAGTTCAGCTTGAAGCCGATGCCGCTCGACGACCGCCCGCCGCCGCCGGTCGAGGTGGCATTGCCTTCCTCCCTGATCGAACGCCGCCCGGACATCGCCGCCGCCGAGCGGCGCGTCGCTGCCGCCAATGCCGAGATCGGCGTCGCGCGCGCCGCCTTCTTCCCGGTCTTCGATCTCGAAGGGCTGATCGGCGCGGAGAGCGCCTTTCCGGAGAAGCTCTTTGAAGCGCCGAGTTCGCTCTGGTCGCTGGGTCCGACCGCCGCCGTCTATCTGTTCGACGGCGGCCGGATCGCGGCGATGACCGACCAGGCGCGCAAAGTCTACGACGAAACTGTCGCCGATTATCGCCAGTCCGTGCTGACCGCCAATGGCGAGGTCGAAGACAATCTGATCGCGCTGCACCAGCTCGACCGGGAAATCCGAACCCAGAGCGCCGCAGTCAAGGCCACGCAAGCCGCGCTCGACCAGTCCAAGCTGCGCTACACCGCCGGCATCGTCACCTATATCGAAGTGGTCGATAACGAGAATCTGGCACTCGCCGCCCAGCTCTCGGCGGCCGACATCGAAACCCGGCGCATGACCTCGACCGTGCAACTGATCAAGGCGCTCGGCGGCGGCTGGGAGGCCGGGTCCGGCCTCGATCTGGCGCTGGCTGTGACGAGACCGGACCAGCAGGCGATGGCGCCGTGACCGGGCAGCGAGCCTGCCTGAGCGACCGGGTCCGCGACGCCGTGGTCGCGCGAATCTTGGACGGCACCTATCCGCCGGGGACGCGCCTCAAGGAATTGGCGCTGGCGAACGAGTTCGGCGTCAGTCAGGCGCCGGTGCGCGAGGCGCTGCGCGAACTCGAAGTCTCCGGCCTTGCCGTCTCGGAACCCTATTGCGGCACGCGCGTGCTCGGCATCGACGCGGCGGAATTGCGCGACGCCTATGAGCTGAAAGCGGTGATCGAGGAGCGGTCGGCGGAGCTGGCCATGCCGTGCAGCGCGGAAGCGCTGGCGGCGGTCGAAGCCGATTGGGCGAAGATGCGTGACGCGGCCGAACGCCTGGCCTTCGAGGACTATGCCGCCGCCGCCGTGTCGTTCCATCGGCGGATCGTGCTGATGTCCGGCAATCGCAGCTTCCTGCGCGCCTGGGACGCGCTGCATTGGCAAATTCGCTCGCGCATCGCGGCCCACCAGGCGGGCACGCGGCTGCCCTTCTTCGCAGAAGCGCATGGCGAGGTCGTCGCGGCCCTGCGTGCCGGCGACGGCAAGCGCGCCGGGCTGGCGCTGCGCGACATCGTCGATACGTTTTTCGGACGGTAGAACGCGCATCGGGCGCTGATCGGCGGCAATCCCGCCGGTCAGCGCGACGGCAGCGCTTGCGTCATCTCCGCCGCCTCGCTCGTATCGCCATGGACCTCCTCGCGGATGACCCGGGTCGTCACCTCGTTGAGATACTGTGTCAGCGCCTTGTTCAGCTCCTGAAATTCCGGCCACAGAACCTGATCGACGAAGCCCTTGGGCACGCGCAGCATGACCGTGGTCAGACGCTGACGATACAGCCGATAGGGCTTCAGCCCGTAGCGCCGGCAGAGCGCCAGGAACAGGCGGCGCGACCACTGATCGGGCAGCGAAAACTGCATTTCGATCGGCGCATCCCGCCGCTGCAACTCAGCCAGCCGCGCGCGCACGCGCTCAAGGGCGGCCTCGGCAGCGATCCGCTCGCCGACGGTTCCGGCCCCGGCGAACAGCGCTTCGATCTTGCGCAGCTTGTCCCGAAGGTCTGATTCGTCTGTCAACCTCAACCTCGCCGATGACGCCAGCAGACCGACGGCAGCAGCCAACAGGCCGACCCGCCAATCGCGTGCCGATGCGAAAGCCTATCAAATTTCTTCGTCTTGCGCGTTACCGCCGCTTCAATTGGCTGACATCGCGCACTGCGCCGCGCGACGCGCTGGTCGTAAGGGCGGCATAGGCCTGAAGCGCCTGAGACACTTCCCGCACCCGCGCTGCCGGCTGCCACGCGGTCGTTCCCTTCGCGGCCATCGCCGCCCGCCGCCGGGCCAGCTCGTCATCGCTCACCGCCAGATGAATCCGCCGGTTCGGAATGTCGATCTCGATCAGGTCGCCGTCCTCGACCAGCGCGATGGCCCCGCCCTCGGCCGCCTCCGGCGAGACGTGGCCGATCGACAAGCCGGAACTGCCGCCGGAGAAGCGGCCATCGGTCACCAGCGCGCAGACCTTGCCCAAGCCTTTGGATTTCAGATACGAGGTCGGATAGAGCATTTCCTGCATGCCGGGCCCGCCTTTCGGGCCTTCGTAGCGGATCAGCACGAGGTCGCCCGGCCTGATCCGGTCGCCGAGGATACCGTCCACGGCGTCGTCCTGGCTCTCGAAGATGCGCGCCGGGCCGGCGAAGACCAAAGCCGCGGGATCGACGCCGGCGGTCTTCACGATGCACCCTTCCTCGGCGATGTTGCCGTAGAGCACCGCCAAGCCGCCATCTCGGCTGAAAGCGTGCTCCACGTCGCGGACAACGCCCCCTTTGCGATCGAGATCGAGCGCGTCGTAGCGCTTGTCCTGGCTGAAGGCCTCGGTCGTGCGCACGCCGCCCGGTGCCGCGCGGTAGAATTGCGCAACCGCGCCGTCGGCGCTGCGCGTGACATCCCAGCGCGCCAGCGCCGCATCGAGCGAGCCGGCATGGACCGACGACACGGCGCGGTTCAACAAGCCGGCGCGGTCGAGTTCGCCCAGAATGGCCTGAATGCCGCCGGCGCGGTGGACGTCCTCGACATGGACATCAGGCACCGAAGGCGCCACCTTGCACAGGACCGGCACGCGGCGTGACAGCCGGTCGATATCCGCCATGGTGAAATCGACCTCACCCTCGTGTGCCGCGGCCAGCAGGTGCAGGACCGTATTGGTCGATCCGCCCATCGCGATGTCGAGCGTCATGGCGTTCTCGAAGGCGGCTCGGCCGGCGATGTTGCGCGGCAGCGCCGTCGCATCGTCCTGCTCGTAATAGCGCCGTGCCAGATCGACAATCGCCCAGCCGGCTTCGATGAACAGGCGCTTGCGGTCGGCATGGGTCGCGACCACCGTGCCGTTGCCGGGCAAGGCCAGACCCAGCGCTTCGGTCAGGCAATTCATCGAATTCGCCGTGAACATGCCGGAGCACGAGCCGCAGGTCGGACAGGCCGAGCGCTCGATGACCAGCGCCTCTTCGTCGCTGACACTGCTGTCGGCGGCGGCGACCATGGCGGTGATCAGATCGACGGCGCGGCTCGTGCCGCCCTGCACGATTTTACCGGCCTCCATCGGCCCGCCCGAAACGAAGATCGCCGGAATATTGAGGCGCAAGGCCGCCATCAGCATGCCGGGTGTGATCTTGTCGCAGTTCGAGATGCAGACCAGCGCATCGGCGCAATGGCCGTTGACCATGTATTCGACCGCATCGGCGATCAGCTCGCGCGAGGGCAGGCTGTAGAGCATGCCGCCATGCCCCATGGCGATGCCGTCATCAATGGCGATGGTGTTGAATTCCTTGGCGACGCCGCCCGCTGCCTCGATCTCGCGGGCGACCAGCTGACCCAGATCCTTGAGATGGACATGGCCCGGCACGAATTGCGTGAAGGAATTGGCGATGGCGATGATCGGCTTGCCGAAATCGCCGTCCTTCATGCCTGTGGCGCGCCACAGGCCGCGGGCGCCGGCCATGTTGCGGCCATGGGTGCTGGTTCGGGAGGGATAGGCGGGCATGGCGTCTGGTCCGGTTGCGGCGGGATGGTCGCCGCCGACCATAGCGCGCCAAGCCGGGCGGCGGCGAGTCCTCGAATCCGCATGACGCGGTCCGAAGCGGGACAAGCCGCGCCCGGCCGTCGCGTTCAGGCGGCTTGCGCCAGGTGATCGAAGAAGCCGGTGATCGCCTGCAGCCGGCCGTCATCGGCGATTTCGCCGATATCGACGCCGGCGACGAAAGGCGGCTGGCCTTCGGCGCGCAGCTCCCAGGTGAAACGGAACGATTGGTGATGAGCGTCGACGGCGCCGGTGCGGTGAAAGCGATAGGCCGGGTATTGCGTCTGGACGGCGGCGACCATGGCATCGATGCCGTCGGGGCCGTCGCCGCTCAGCATCGGGTCGCGGTAGCGCGCCGTCTCTGTGAAAGTTTCGGCGATGAGGCGGCGGCGACGACCGGCATCGGTTTCGTTCCACAGGGCGATGTAACGGTCGGCAAGCGCGCTGAGATCGGCGTTGGTAGCGGACATCTTCTCTAATCCCTTCTCTGGCGTTCCGGCCGGGGCGCGACCGGCAAGACGGATCTTGGCGCCGCGGCAGTAGGACCGGCGATTACCTGGCAGGTAATTGGCGCGGCGAGCAGGGCTGCGCTATCGTTGCACGATGACCGCGACCGCCCCACCCGGCATCGGCCGCCCTGTCGGCGAACATCTGCGCGAATGGCGCCAGCGGCGGCGCCTGAGCCAGCTCGAGTTGGCCTGTGCCGCGGACATTTCGACCCGGCATCTGAGCTTTCTCGAAACCGGCCGCGCGCGGCCCAGCCGGGACATGGTGCTGCATCTGGCCGAAAGGCTGGCGGTGCCGTTGCGCGAGCGCAACGCCATCCTGGTCGCCGCGGGCTATGCTCCGGTCTTTCCGCAGCGCCCGCTCACCGACCCGGCGCTGTCGGCCGCGCAGGAGGCGGTACGCCTCGTCCTCGCCGCGCATGAGCCCGCGCCGGCCATCGCCGTCGACCGGCACTGGCATCTGGTCGCGGCGAACCGCGCGATCGAACCGCTCGTCGCCGGCGCCGATCCGGCGCTCACCCAGCCGCCGGTCAATGTCCTGCGGCTCAGCCTGCATCCGCACGGGGTGGCGCCGCGCATCCTCAATTTCGCTCAATGGCGCGGCCATGTCTTCGACAAGCTGCGCCAGCAGATCGCGGCGAGCGCCGACCCGACACTGGCCGCGCTGCTTGCGGAACTGGAGAATTATCTGGCGCCGGCCGCGCCCGAAGCCGGCGACGAGGCGGTCGGCCTCGGCGATCCCGGCGGTTGCGTCGTGCCGCTACGCGTCATCTTCGAGGGACGGGCACTTACTTTTCTCAGCACCACGACGGTGTTCGGCACGCCGGTCGATGTGACGCTGGAGGAGCTCGCCATCGAGTCCTTTTTCCCCGCCGATGCCGCGACGGCCGAGGCCTTGCGGACGCGCGCGGCGAGACGCGAGAATTGAACCGGCACGGCAGGTTGGAACCAGGGCATTTAGAAGGGTATCCGCGTCCGGAAATTACTCTAGGCGCGACGGCCGCGCTCTTCTAAGCTCCCCGCCGTTTGTCGATTCGGGAGGATGCGTTCATGAAATGCAGGATTTTGGCGGCGCTGGCGGGTGCGGCGCTGATCGGCGCGGCGTCCTCCGCTGCGGACGCGCAGACCCTCGACGCGCCCGACAGCGCCCAGATCGATCTCGGCGGCGGCGGCTACGACGTCATCGGCAACAACGCCACTTCGGCGGGCATCATCCGCGGCGAATACCGCTTCGACAACAAGCTCTGGATCCTGCGCCCGCTGGTCGGCCTCGAAGGCACGACCGACGGCAGCTTCTACGGCTATGGCGGCTTCGGTGTGGATGTGTATTTCGGCAATCACTGGGTCCTGACGCCGAACGAGGCGGTCGGCTTCTGGGCGCGCGGCGACCATAATGCCAAGGATCTGGGATCCTTCGTCGAATTCCGCAGCGGCGCCGAATTCGACTATCGCTTCGACAATTTCGCTCGGCTCGGCGTCAGCTTCCACCACATTTCCAATGCCGGCTTGACCCAGCGCAATCCGGGCGAAGAAGAAGTTCTCTTGAATTATACCATCCCGTTGCCCGGCTTGCCGTAAGCCAGCTCAAACGTAATTGAGCAGTAACCGCGCCGCCGCGCCGACGATCACCAGGATCGTCAGGACGATCCCGGCGGCGCGGCCGGTCGACGGTCCGTCCACGAGCAACACGCCCCCGGCATGCAGGATGCGGGCGACAATGAGCCCGATGCCAAGTCCATGCACCGTCCCGCTGGCGCCGCCGGTTAGCTCCACCAGCAGGATCAGCAAGAGAGCAAGCGGCACGTATTCGATGAAATTGCCGTGCGCGCGGGTCGCACGCAGCAATGCCGGCTCGCCGCCATCGCCGAACATGATCTTCTTGCCGAGGCGCAGGCCGATGACGCGGAAAGTCAGAATTGCCAGAAGCAGGCCCGCCAGCGCGGCATAAAGCGGTGTGATCATTGGGACCAAGATCTTCCCCCTCTCGATTGTCCGACCGCTTGTGTCCGCGGCCTTCCGGTCAGGCTAAAGGCAACGGCCCGGTCCCGCAAGGGCCGGCGTCGCGGTGCGCGCGTCGCAATCTGAGTCGGTTGCCGTCGCGTCGGGCTGCAGATGGATCAGCCCGGCGGTCAGAATGCCGGTCGCGGTCTTGATCAGCTCGGTGCGCTGGGCGTCGTCCTCATCATAATTCTTGAGCTGATTGTCGAGGATCAGGTGCGCGATGCCGTGGACCAGGCTCCAGACCGTCACGGTTGCAAGCCGGGCATGCAAATTCGGATTGAGTGCCATGACATGCTGTTGCAGGGAGTCGAAGGCCCGTTCGGCGATCTCTCGCAGCTCCGGATGTTCGCTTTTCTTGACCTCATTGCTGAACATCAGCTGATAGATGCCGCGATGGCGCAGGGCGAAGCCGACATAGGCGCATCCGATCGCTTGTAGATGCTCTGCCGGGTCAACGATTTCCGCCGATTCCTTCATTGCCTGGAAGAGCATTTCGTAGCCCTGCGCGGCGACGGCGGCGAGCAGTGCCTGGCGGGTTGGAAAGTGCCGGTAGGGTGCGTTGTGCGAGACGCCGACGAGCCGCGCGACCTCGCGCAGGCTGACCGCGGTGGGGCCGCAGCACGATACCAGCTCGACGGCAGCCGCCACGAGAGCCGCGCGCAGGTCGCCATGATGGTAGGAGCCCCCAGAAATTTTTTCTTCTGATGTTGACACTGCCTACATCCTGCCTTATGTTGACACTGACAACTTGGACGACGGCGATCTCGCTGTCAAACGATTGGAGGCTAAAATGGTGTTCTTCGGCATTGCTTTCCTCGTCGCCACCGTCGCTACCGCCTGGTATTTCACCTAACCGATGCAGTCGGACAAACTCGGCGCCGGGCGGCGTCGAAACCAGTGCCACTGGTTCACGCCGTCCATACCGCCAACCTTCCCGGTCACAGTACCCTAAACCAATGGCATGCACCCGCACTCTCGTTGCCGCGTGCGAAAAGCCTCCCGAAATGCCATCCGGATGAGGCGGTACGGATTGCAGTTTATGCAGAAGGATGGTGTACTTGGCCTTAATCGGGCCGGGTCAGGCTCGACCGAGTTCGTTTCGCCGGAAGGATCGTGCGGATGGCAGGAATGGCCTCCCGCTTCGCGAACCGCGACCGGTCAGCGTGTCGATGATCGCGGGCCGGCCGGACGCGTCGATGGCGGCGCTGGTCGACGCCGCCTATGCGGCAATCGACACCATGGTGCTGGTGCTGAATGCGCCCGCGGCGTCAATCCGCTATGCAAATCCGGCGTTCTGCCTGACGGCCGGCTACCGCAGCGAAGAGCTGCGCGGCAAGTCCCTGGCGGCGCTCTTCGGCCCGCATGTCCCGCCACAGACGCGCCGCCGGATCGACGCAATCCTGGCCTCGGGCGATTCCGGCCGGGTCGAGATCATGATTCGCCGGCGCAACGAGGCGACCTTTTGGGTGGAATTGGCGCTCAATCCGGTCGCCGTCGCGTCGGAGGGGCATTCGGGCGGCCTCTACGCCGCCGTCCTGCGCGACATCACACGCCACCGCCAAGACCAGGCGGACATCGCCCATGCCCATGACCTGATCCAGGCGGTCGCCAATGGCGTGCCGGGCGTGGTCTATCAATTCATCATCGAGGCCGATGGGCGGCGCTATTACAGCTTCATCAGCGATGGCTGCCGAGAGCTGTTCGGCATCGAGGCCGCCGAGATCACCGCCGGCAGCAACGACCGGATCCTGGCCGCCGTGGCGCCTGAGGCGCGCGCGGCGCTGCTGCGCTCGATCGACGCGTCGCGCGACACGCTCAGCCCTTGGTTGCACGTCTTCCGCTGCCGCAACGGCGATGGCTGGCGCTGGATTCGCGGCAGCGCCCGGCCCCATCGCCGCGCCAATGGCAGTACGGTCTGGAACGGCATGCTGATCGACATCACCGAACAGCACGAGGCGCGCATCGCGGCCGAAGCGGCGAGCAAGGCGAAATCCGATTTCCTGGCCAATATCAGCCACGAGCTGCGCACGCCGCTGAACGCCGTCATCGGCTTTTCGGAGATGCTCGAACACGGCCTCGCCGACGCCGCCCAGGCGGCCTACGCCGCGGAGATTCGCCGCAGCGGGAAATCGCTGCTCGATCTGATCAACGCCGTCCTCGATCTATCGCAGATCGATGACGGGCGGCTGGTACTGGCGGAGGCCGAAACGGAAGTCGCCGAGCTGGCGGCACCCTGCGTCGACATACTGCGCGGCCATCTGGCCGGACGGTCGCTCGGTTTCGAGAACCGCCTGGCCGTGCGCAACCTGCCGCGTCTGCTCATCGACCGCCGCCACGTGCGCCAGGCCCTGACCAATCTCTTGTCGAACGCCGTAAAATTTACCCCCGATGGCGGCCGGATTACGCTCGATGCCGCAATGCTGGGCGACGGCAGCCTGGCGATCTCGGTTGCGGATACCGGCATCGGCATGGCGCCCGTCGATCTGCTGCGCGTGTTCGAGCCCTTCGTCCAGCTCGACACCGGGCTCAATCGTCGCCACAACGGCATCGGTCTGGGATTGACCCTGTCGCGCGCGGTCGCGGAGGCGCATGGCGGGCTGGTCAGCCTGGCGTCCGAACCCGGGCGCGGCACCGCGGCCAATTTGATCTTCCCGGCCGAGCGCGTACGCTGGGGCTGAGCGTTTACGCCATGCGATCGGACGCCGCTTCGAGGTTCATCCGACACACGATCGCCGGGCGGACGCCGCCGATTTTGATCGAGGAATGCAAGCCATGACCGACGCCAACAGGGTCGAGATCGCGATCATCGGCGCCGGGCCGGTCGGCTTGACCGCGGCCGCCGAATTCGCGCGCTACGGCATCAGCGCGCGCCTCGTCGATCGCCGCGACGGGCCGGTCGCGCATTCCAATGCCGCCGTCATTCATGTCCGCACCCAGGAGGTGTTCGAGGCGATGGGTGCGGCCGAGCGGATCGTGCCGCAAGGGTTTCCGCTGCAATATTTCTCGCTGAACGCCTTCGACAAATTGCTCGGCGGTATCCGCGTCCATGGCGTCGACGGCCCCTATCCCGGGCCGCGCATCGTCAGCCAGCAGATCGTCGAGACCGAACTCGCCGCGCATCTGGCCGGCCTGGGCGGCGCGGTCGACCGCTCGGCCGAGGTCACGGACATCGCCGAGGCGGAGGATGGGTTCACCGTGTCGTTGCGCCGTCCGGGCGGTGGCGTGGAGCAGTTCGAAGCTGCTTACGTCCTCGGTTGCGACGGCGCCCACAGCTTCGTGCGCGACCGCTTCGGCATCGGCTTTCCGGGCGAGCGCTACGACGGCTTCGAATTCATTCACGCCGATGCCCAGCTGCGTTGGACCCATCCGACCGGGCGCGGCTATATCTATGTCACCAAGTCGCGGCTGGTGCTGCTCTTCCCGTTCGACGGCGCGGGACATTACCGTGTGCTGTGCGCCCGGACCGATCAGGATCCGGATAATCGCAGCGCGCCGGAACTCGGCGAATTGCAGGCGATTCTGCGCGAGGTCTCGGGCGACACCGGGGCGGAATTGTCCGACGCGACCTGGCTCGCCCGCTGGCGCTCGACCCATCGGATCGCCGAGCGGTTTCGCCAGGGCCGCGTGTTCCTGGCCGGCGATGCCGGGCATGTCCATGTCCCGGTCGGCGGCCAGGGCATGAATACCGGCATCCAGGACGCCTTCAACCTGGCTTGGAAGCTGGCTTCGGTGATCAAGGGCACGGCACCGCCCGCCTTGCTCGACAGCTACGAAGCCGAGCGCTACCCGGTTGCCGAAGAACTGTTGAAAGGCACCGATCGCGGCTTCCACGTGATGGTGCAGCCGAGCGATCTGGCGAGTTTCGCGCTCAAACTGTTCGGGTCGAGCGTGATCGGCCTCGAAGCGGTGCAGGACCGGCTACGCCGCGTCCTGGGCGAGGTGACGATCAACTATCGGCACAGCGCGCTGACCGAGGATCATGGCGGGTCGATCGGTCCGATCGCCGGCGACCGGGTGGTCGACGGGGTCGCGGTGCGGGCGTCCGACCGGCGCACGCTGCGCCTGCTCGAAGCGATCGCCGGCACGCGCTGGAGCCTGCTGGTCTTCGCCGGCCTCGAAGCGGAGAGCGGGTTGACGCCGCTGCTGGAACTGGCGCAGCAGATCGATGCGCGATTCGGGCGCCAGGTGACGGCGGTTCTGGTCACGCCGGGCGCCGTGCCGGAGACCTGGCCCGGGAGCGGACTCTACGACCGCGACCATTTGCTGCACGAGCGCTACGGCGTCCGCCATGCCGCGCTCTATCTCATCCGCCCGGACTGGTATGTCGGCTTCCGCGCCCCGGCAGCGCGTGGCGAGGCGCTGCTGAAATACCTGGAGACCTGGCTGGTCCCGGCCGATCAGGCGTCTTCGGCGGGCGGAAACTCGACCCCGTCGTAAACCTCGGCGAGCGGCACTTCGATGTCGATTTCCGGCATGTTTAGGGTCGACGCCGCAGACAGCAGATGCCCGACCCAATCGTCGCCGATGCGCTCGAACATCAACCCCGCGGGTTTGTCCTGGCGCAGGATGACGCAGCGCATGATCGACGGGGTCGCGGCGTATTCTTCGTTTTTGGCGCCGTAATCCGTCTTCGTCGTCGAATCGCTGAGGATTTCGAAAACGACGACGGGATCGCGGATCACCGTTGTACCCGGCAGGCGGGGCGAGCAGACGACAAAACCGTCGGGATAGCGAATACCGCCGGCGACTTGGATTTTGAGGTCGCTGCCGCGGAACTGGCATGCCCGGCCGCGCAGCCGGCCGCCGATCGCCAAAGCGAGATTGACTTGGATCGCGCTATGCGCGTCGGTCACGCCGGTCGTGCCAACGGCACGGATACCGTCAAACTCATAGCGCAGCGGCTGACGCTCTTCCCAGGCGAGGAAGTCGTCGAGGCTGATCGGCGGGTTAAGGGCGACGCTCATGCCACCGGGAATATCACGCCCGGCCGTGCCGGCAAAACGCCCCGATCAAGCAGCGGTCTTGGCGTCCTTCTTGGCCTTGGCGGCTTCGATTTGCTTCTTCAGGCGGCGCGCCACATCCGGCAGTTTCGACGCGTTGGTCGAGAGCAGGAAGGCGTCGATGCCGCCATTGTGCTCGACCGTGCGGATGGCATTGGTGGAGAGCCGCAGGCGCACCGCGAAGCCCAGCACGTCCGAAAGCAGCGAAGTCTCCTGCAGGTTCGGCATGTACCGGCGCCGGGTCTTGTTGTTGGCGTGACTGACATTGTTGCCGGTCTGGACGCCTTTGCCGGTGATCTCGCACTTTCTGGCCATGACGGAACTCTTCGCTCAAAAAATCGCCGCCCGCGCACCGCAAGCCGGCCGCAGCAAGGAGGCGGTTTCTACGCGCGCGATCGCGGCGCGTCAAGCGGAATGGTCGCCCAGAAACAGCGTCAGCAATGCCCTCGCCCCGGCCATCGGCGTCATCGCACCGCCGCGGACCAGCGCCTCGATCTCGGGAATCCGCCGGGCGATCGCGGGCCGGCGCTGCAGCGCGGCGATCAGCCCGTCGCCGAGATCGGACCAGAGCGCCGCTTCGGCCTGGGCGGCGCGGCGCGCCTGCTTCGCCCCGGCGGCGTCGAGGGCGGCTTCATGCCGGCGGATGGCATCCCAAACCTGATCCAGCGCGTCGCCGGTCGCCGCCGACACGGCCAGCACCTCCGGCTGCCAGAGCGGCGTCAGCGGGCGCAGCAGGCGCAGCGCCGCCCGGTAATCGGCCACGGCCTGCAAGGCGGCCGCGCGCGTGGCGCCATCGGCCTTGTTGACCAGAATCAGCTCGGCCAGCTCGACGATGCCCTTCTTCAAGCCCTGCAATTCATCGCCGGCCGAGGGCAGCAGCAGCAGGCAGAACAGGTCGACCATGTCGGCGACCGCCGTCTCGGATTGCCCGACGCCGACGGTCTCAACCAGGATCAAATCATAGCCCGCGGCCTCGCACAGCAGGATCGATTCGCGCGTGCGCCGCGCCACGCCGCCGAGCGTTCCGCCGGTCGGCGACGGCCGGATGAACGCCGCTTCATGCCGCGACAGCTCGGTCATTCGCGTCTTGTCGCCGAGGATAGAGCCGCCGGTCCGGCGCGACGAGGGATCGACCGCGAGCACGGCCACACGACGCCCCGCGGCGATCAGATAGAGGCCGAAGGCCTCGATGAAGGTCGATTTGCCGACGCCGGGCACGCCGGAAATACCGAGCCGGATCGACTTGCCGGCATAGGGCAGCACCGCCTCGATCAGCGCCTCCGCCGCCGCGCGATGATCGTCCCGCGTCGATTCGACGAGGGTTATCGCCCGCGCCAGCGCCCGCCGATCGCCGGCGAGCAGTGCCTTGACGCGATCGCCGGTCACTCCGCGACCGCGGCCAGCTCCGCTTCCCGTTCTTCGGCGCGGCGCTGGCGCTGCCACATGGCGGCGTAGATTCCGTCCTGCGCCAGGAGCGCCGCGTGGCGCCCGCGCTCGACGATGCGCCCGGATTCGAGCACGAGGATCTCGTCGGCATCGACGATCGTCGACAGACGGTGCGCGATCACGACCGTCGAGCGCTCGGCCGAAACCGTGCGCAGGCTGGCCTGGATCTCCTGCTCGGTATGGCTGTCGAGGGCGCTGGTCGCTTCGTCGAAGATCAGCACCGCAGGCTGCTTCAGGATCACGCGCGCGATCGCAACGCGCTGCTTTTCGCCGCCCGACAATTTGAGCCCGCGCTCGCCGACCCGGCTCTTGTAGCCATCGGGCAGGCTGCCGATGAAATCATGGATGCGCGCCAGGCGCGCCGCCTCTTCAACCGCGTCGCGCGCCGCGTCCGGCCTGCCATAGGCGATATTGTAGTAGATCGAATCGTTGAACAGTACCGTATCCTGCGGCACGACGCCGATGGCGCGGCGCAGGCTGTTCTGAGTCACGTCGCGCAGATCCTGACCGTCGATCGTGATGGCCCCGCCGGTCACGTCGTAGAAGCGGAACAACAGCCGGGCGATCGTCGATTTGCCGGCACCGCTGGGCCCGACGATCGCCACGGTCCGGCCCGGCGGCACCTCGAACGACACCTCGTCGAGGATCGGCCGGCGCGGATCATAGGCGAAGGACACACGGTCGAAGACGATCCGCCCGCGCGGCACGGCGAGCGCCGGGGCGGCTGGCTTGTCCTCGACCTCGGCCGGCTCGGCCAGCAGCCGGTACATCGCTTCGACATCGGTCAAGGATTGCTTCAAGTTGCGGTACACCATGCCCAGAATATTGAGCGGGCCGTAGAGCTGCAGCAGATAGGAATTGACCAGCACGAAATCGCCGATCGTCATCGTGCCGGATGCGACACCTTGGCCTGCCATCACCATTACGGTGATGAGGCCGCAGGCGATGATCGAGCCCTGGCCGATATTGAGCATCGACAGAGTCGATTGGCTGCGCAAAGCCGCCTTCTCATAGGCCCGTTTGGCCGTGTCGAAGCGCTGGGCTTCGTGTGCCTCGTTGGCGAAATATTTGACCGTCTCGTAGTTCAGCAGGCTGTCGATCGCCTTGGTGTTCGCGTCGCTGTCGCGCTCGTTCATTTCGCGCCGGAAGCGCACGCGCCATTGCGTGACGGCGATGGTGAACGCGACATAGGTCACGATGGTCAGCAGGGTCACGGCGGCGAAGCCGAAGCTGTAGAAGCGCCAGAGCACGGCCGAGACCAGCGCGATTTCGAGCAGCGTCGGCAGAATATTGAAGAGCATGAAGCCCAGAAGGTATTCGATGCCGGTCGTGCCGCGTTCGACCGCCCGGCTCAAGCCCCCGGTCTGCCGCTCCAGATGGAAGCGCAGCGACAGGGCGTGGAGATGCTTGAAGACGTCGAGCGCGATCAGCCGGATCGCCCGTTGCGCCACCCGAGCAAAGACCAGCTCGCGCAATTCCCCCGCCACTTGCGCACCGACGCGCGCCAGACCATAGGCGACGATCAGCGCCGCCGGAACGACAACGATCGCCTGCTGCCCGGACAGCAGGTCGACGGCACGCTTGTAGAGCAGCGGCACGCCGATATTGATGAGCTTCGCCGCGACGATCAGGGCCACCGCGGCGACCACGCGCAGCCTGAGCCAGATTTCGCCTTTCGGCCAGAGCAGCGGCAGCAGCCGCGCGACGCTCGCGGCCTGGTCGCGAAACGACGCCGCCGCGCCCGGGCGCGGCGCGTCGGCCGCGGGGCGAATCCGCTCGGAACGGGTCACGCGGCCGCCGTCACGCCCCTGCCTCGGAAGCGAGGGCGGCCTGCCGGCGCTGGCGGGCGATGTAATAGGCGATCGCTGCGGAGATCACCATGACGACCGTACCCACCATATAGGGCGCGCTCGGCCCGGCGAATTCGAAGGCCTGGCCGGCGACTGCCGGCCCGAGAATGCGGGCCAAGCTGCCGACCGACTGGTTGACGCCGAGGATGCTGCCTTGCTCGTCGGCCGCCGCCTCCTTGGAAATCAGCGACGAGGTCGAGGGCGACGCCAGCCCCATGCCAAGCGCCAGGAAGGAGCAGCCGATGACACCCAGCACCGGTTCAGTCGCCGCCGCCAGCAGGGCCAGGCCGATGCCGATGCCGATCGTGCCGGCGAGCAGCGCCTGTGCCTCGCCATAGCGCTTGATGATCCGGCCGATCAACCCGCCCTGGACCAGGACGAGGATGGTGCCGATGACGACGAAGATGATGCCGACCTCGCGCGGCCCCCAGTGCAGCCGCTGATCGGCCCAAAGTCCGAATGTCGCCTCCATGCCGGCGAAGGCGAAGGTCGTGCTGAAGAACAGCAGCATCAGGACACGCAGTCCCGGACGGCTGAAGGCGTCGCGCAGCAAGGCGACGCGGCCGATCGCCTTGCGCGACCGGTCGCGCAAGGCCGGTGTCAGCGATTCCTTGAGCTTCCAAGCGGCGATGATCAGCGCCAGGAAGGACAGGCCGGCGGCGACCACCGAGGGAATGGCCACCTGCAGATGCGCGGTATCCCGCCCGGCCAGCAGTCCGCCGAGCGGCCCGAGCGTGAAGCCCAGACCGATCGCCGCGCCCAGCCCGCCCATGCCCTTGCCGCGGTTTTCCGGCGTCGTGATGTCCGCGATATAGGCTTGCGCCACCGAGATGTTGCCGGCCGAAATGCCCTGCAGCGCCCGCGCCGCGAACAACATCCAGAGCGCATCGGCGACGCCCATCCATAAATACGCGACGACCGACGTGGCGAGGCTGACGAGTACGACCGGCCGGCGGCCGATGCGGTCGCTGAGCCGGCCCCACAGCGGCGCCGAGATCAGCTGCAGCCCGGAATAGGTGGACAGCAATGTAGTGACGGCGGCCGGGGAGGCGCCGAAATGCTCGCCGTAGAACGGCAGCAGCGGAATGATGACGCCGAATCCGAGCAGATCGACGAACACGACGAGGAGCATCACGATCATGGTGCTGACCAGATACCGAAGATCGCGCCGGAAACCCAGCTCAGTTTTTCGACGCCGCCCGCGTCGCGAGCGCGCAGCCCCGTCCCGAAGATGCTTTCGCGCCTCTGTTTCCGGACGTCCGTCGTCACCAAATCAACGGGCGAGACATGCGTCGGCGTCCGGCCCGGCCGCCCTTCGTTCGCCCGCGCCGCGCCGGTCCGTTCCGGGAGTTCCCTGATGCCCATCCTGCTCACCGCCCTTGTCCTTGCCGTTCTACTTCTCTTCGTCCTGCTGGCGTCGATCCGCGTGGTGCGGGAGTATGAGCGGCTGGTCGTTTTCCGCCTCGGACGGCTGACCGGCGCGCGCGGCCCCGGCCTGATCCTCCTCGTTCCCTATATCGAGCGCGGGGTCAAAGTCGGGCTGCGCACCGTTACCTCCAACCTCGCCACCCAGGAAACCGTGACACGCGACGGCGTGGCCGTGCGCGTGAACGCGGTGCTGTGGCACAGGGTGCACGATCCTGTCCAGGCCGTCGTCAGCGTCGAGCAGCTGGAAGGCGCGGTCATCCTCGCGGCCGAGACCACCTTGCGCGACATTATCGGCCAGAATGATCTCGACGGGCTGCTCAAAGCCCGCGACAAGGCCAATGACCGGCTGCGCGAGAATCTGTCGGAAACGGTCGCGAAATGGGGCCTCGAGATCGTCGGGGTCGAGATCAAGGATCTCGACATTCCGGAAGCGATGCAGCGGGCCATCGCAAAGGAAGCCGAAGCGATCCGCGAGCAGCGGGCGCGCATCATCAAGGCGGAAGGCGAATACAAGGCCGCCGAGATGTTGTCGGCCGCGGCCAAGACCATCGCCGGCCAGCCGGGCGCCCTCGAATTGCGCCGCCTGCAAACCCTGTCCGAGATCGGCGCGGAGCACAACAGCACGATCGTCGTCGCGATGCCGCTGGACAGCATGAAGGAGGTCGCGGCGACGACGGGGATCGCCCGCGCCGTCGCCGAGGCCGATCCGAAAGGTTAACGGCCGGCGGTGACGGCGACGCTGTAGCCGCTGCCCATGAACAGCTCGTCGCGCAGCTTGATGTCCTCTTCGAGGTCTTCCTGGATCGCGGCATAAAGGTCGCGGATCGACAGCATGCCGACGATGCGTTCGCCCGCCATGACCGGCAAATGGCGGCAGCCGATCCGGCGCATGACGGCCAGCGCATGGTTCGGCGTGTCGTTCGGACCGACCGTGGCCGGGTCGCGCGTCATGATGTCGCGAATGCGCACGGTGCCGGCGTCGAGCCCGCGGGCCACGATCCGCTGCGTGATGTCGCGTTCGCTGAGGATGCCGGCCAGCCTTCCTTCCTCGGCCACCAGCACTGCGCCGATATTGCGGTCGGCCATCGCTTTCGCGGCGTCGCGCACCGGCAGCCCGGGCGCCAGGATCGTCAAAGTCTGATCGCGGACGAGATCGGGAACGATTTTACGGCTCATGCGGCCCTCCGTACCCAACGCCTCGGCCCAACAGCGAGGTCCGAAATGCGGACCCGGCAGCAGGAACTCGCATCGAGTTCCTGTAATGAGGCGGGAATGGAGCGTGGCAGGGATAGAGAAGCCAGTCAACCGGGCAGTCTCGCGCCGCAATGCAAGCAGGCGCAATAAATCCCGCCGCTTCGTCTATTCAGGCCGAACAGGTTGATTTCGTGCAATCTCGGGCACATACGCTAATAGGACTGAAGCGCAACTTGGCGGGATCGGTAATTTTTATCAGCATCCCCCGCTACCGCGACGGGAATTTCGAATGTTCGCCGCCGATGTTATCTCGCGATTGCGAAGAAAAGCGCGCTCAGACCGCGCCATCGGCCCCAAGTATGCGTTCCAGCACCGGCAAGGGCACGCCGCTCTCGATCGAGGCCTGGCCGATCCCGTCGAGCAGGATGAAGGTCAGCCGGCCGTCCGCCGCCTTCTTGTCATGCGCCATATGGGCAATCAGTCGGGATGCGGCGAAGGGCGCACCCGGTACGGCGCGCATCGACACCGGCAGGCCGGCGCGCTCCAGATGCGTCCTGAGGCGCCGCACGGCCTCCGCGTCGAGCCGGCCGAGGGCACCCGAAAGCTCGGCCGCCAGCACTATGCCGACCGCCACCGCCTCGCCATGCAGCAAATCGCCGCCGAAGCCGGTCTCGACCTCGAGCGCATGGCCGAATGTGTGGCCGAGATTGAGCAGCGCCCGGCGTCCGGCCTCGCGCTCGTCCGCGGCGACGATCGCGGCCTTCATGCGACAGCAATCTGCGACGGCGGCACCCAGCGGCCCCGGCTCGAGCGCCAGGATGCGGTTTGCATCGCATTCGAGGCGCGCGAAGAACCCGGCATCGCCTAAGGCGGCCGTCTTGACCATCTCGGCATAGCCGGCGCGCAGCTCGCGCGGGGGCAGGGTCGCCAGCACGTCGAGATCGGCCAGGACCAGGCGCGGCTGGTGGAACGCGCCGACCAGATTCTTGCCGTGCCGCGTATCGACGCCGGTCTTGCCGCCGACCGACGAATCGATCTGCGCCAGCAGCGAGGTCGGAATCTGCACGAAATCGAGGCCGCGCAGCAATGTGGCGGCGAGAAATCCGGTCAGGTCGCCGACCACGCCGCCGCCAAGCGCCACCAGCGCGGTCCGCCGATCGGGCTTGAGGTCGAGCGCTTGCTCGGCGAATTCCGGAAAGCGCCGCAAATCCTTCGAGGCTTCGCCCGGCGGAATGATCATGGCGGCGTGGCGGTAGCCGGCCGCGCCGAGGGCGCCTTCGAGGGTGGCCAGGTGATGCGCCGCGACATGCTCGTCCGTCACGACGATCAGCCTGCGCGGGCCGATCGCATCGTGCAGCAGCGATCCGGCCCGGCGCAGCAGGCCGGCGCCGATGAGGATGTCATAGCGGCTGGCGCCGAGATCGACGGCAACGGTCTCGGTCATTGGATCATTCTCCTCAGGCCGACCGGCGATCGACGATGCCCGTCGGCTCCGCCCACTCCGCCAGCGCCGCCAACAATTTATGTACCATCGCGTCGGACGGGCCCGGCAGGCTGTCGACGACGATGTCGGCCTCGGCATAGACCGGATAGCGGGTCTCGATCAAGCGACTGAGCACGGCGCGCGGGTCGCCCTGGTTGAGGAGCGGCCGGTTGTGCCGGCGCGAGGTTCGTTCGAGGAGCGTTTCGAGATCGGCGCGCAGCCAGATCGACAAGCCGCGCTCGCGCACGCGCGCGCGCGTCGTCGGATCCATGAAGGCGCCGCCGCCGGTCGCCAGCACCTGGATCGGGCCGTCGAGCAACCGGGCGATGACCCGGCGCTCGCCGGCCCGGAACGCCGCCTCGCCGTCGCGCGCGAAGATCTCCGCAATCGTCTGGTTGGCGGCCTTTTCGATTTCGACATCGGAGTCGACGAACGGCACTTGCAGCTTCTGCGCCAAACGCCGGCCGATACTGGTCTTGCCGGCGCCCATCAGCCCGACCATGACGATCGAGCGGGCCAGGCGCAGCGGCGGCGAAATCGTCATGCGGCACGACTTGAGCTGGAGATCACGCGAAACACTTCCCGACACCACCGACAAAATGCCATAAACACAGGGCACAAGACATCGTATCACGCTTCAGCCCCGCTTCGAACGGGGCGGAAAGCGGGTCCCGCCGCTGCGTCAGCGCAGACGGCTTCAGCGCAGATGGGAATGATGGGGAGAGTGTTACTGGTCCTGGCCCTGATCGCGGTCATCGGGGTACTCGGCGGCGGCGCCTTCCTGGCGTTCTGGGACATTCCGGCTCCGACCGCGAAGGTCGAAAAGGTTCTGCCCGATGCCCGTTTCCCAAGATAGGTTCCGGGCGTTGGCGCTGGCGGCGTTGCTGCTGACCGGCACGGCAGCGGCGCAGGTCGGACGGCCGACACCGCTCGCACCGCCCGATGCCCAGCCGCCCGACAGCCCGCAGAGAAGCGCCCCGGCGGTCGAGCCGCCGCCGCAATCCTATGCCCCACCCCCCGGCTACCCGCCGCCATCCTACGCGCCGCCCGGCTTCTATCCGCCGCCGCCTGGCGCCTATCCCGCGCCGCCCGGCACGCCGCCGCCGGCCATCGCCGGACCGAAGCCCTCGTCGTCCGGAATCACGGTCGACACCTTGGCGCCGCCGAGCCCCGACGCCGCCGGGGTGCTGGGCCCCAATGAGCATGGCTTTCCAGCCACGCTGTGGCAGGACACGACGCGCGCGACCGTGATGGCGCTGTTGCCGAAAATCGGCACGACCACCTCGCCCGCACTGCAGGATCTGGCCTACCGGCTGCTGGCGACGAGCGCACCGCCGCCCACCGGGCCGGGCGAAGGGTCGCTGCTGGCGCTGCGCGCCGAACGGCTGACCGATGCGCTCGGCCGCGCCGACAGCGCGCTGGCACTGTTGCAATCCCTGCCGGCGGACCAGCGCAGCGAAGATCTGGCCAAGGTCACGGTCGATCTGGCCTTCCTGTCGGGCGAGCGAAGCAGCGCCTGCCGCGAGATCCGCAGCCGCGACCGGTCCTGGCGCAGCCCCTCCTGGGACCAGGGGCTGGTCGTGTGCGCGGTGCTCGACGGCGACGCCACCGAGGCACAGCTCGGCCTCGATCTCTTGCGCGAAGCGAAATTCAAGGATGAGGGCTTCTCGGCGCTGGTCCAGCGCGCGCTCGGGACCGAGGCGAAACTGCCAGATGCGCTGCCTTCGCCGCAACCCATGGCGCTGACGCTGCTCGACAAGGCCGGTGCCGCGGTGCCGAAGAAGGCGCTCGACGGCGCCCGCCTGCCGGTCCTGGTGGCGATTGCCAATGGCTCGGGCTTTCCGCCCGAACAGCGTGTCGTGGCGGCCGAGAAGGCGGCGTCGCTGGGCGCGCTCGCCCCGGAGGCCCTGGCCGCCGCCTACCTGAACGCGCCCTTCGATGAAGGCGATACCGAAAGCCCGGTCACCCGGGCGGCGGCGGCCGGCGGCGCCAGGGGCAGGGCAATGCTGTTTCATGCCGCCCATGACGCAACGGAATTCCAGGCCAAGGCCAATTTTCTGCAGACCCTGCTGCTGAAATCGCCGCGCACCGATGTCTACCCGGCGGTGGTGCGCGCGGCCTTGCCGGTACTGCAGCAGGTGCCCGTTTCGATCGAATTGAAGCCGCTAGCCGTCGATTTCGCCCGCGCCTTCTACGCCGCCGACCGGCCGGAGGAAGCCCGGCAGTGGCTCGACCTCGCCGATCCGCCGGCCGCGGCCAGCGTGCTCGCGCTTGCCCATGTCGCGGCCGGCGCCGCCGCGCCGCCCTGGTCCGACACGCCGCTGACCGATCTGGCCGGCGGCGGCGGCAAGAAAGACACCGCCTTGGCGCAGCGGCGCGCGACCGTGCTGGCCCAGCTGCTGACCGCAGAAGGGGTGCAGGTGCCGGCGACGCTGCTGGTCGCCCTGCTCGACACGCCCGCCGGCGGGGCGAGCAGTGTCGGACCCGGCCTGCTGATCGACGGCGAGGCCGACGCCAAGCATCTGGGCGGGACCTTGCTCGCCGTGCTGGCGGCGCTGGGCGATATCGGTGCCGGCGCCCCGAGCCAGACCGTAGCGCAAGCCATCGCCGGGCTGCGCAAGGTCGGGCTGGACGACGAGGCGCGGCATCTGGCGATCGATGCGGCACTGGCCGCCGGGCTGTGACGCAAGCCGCCGCAGGCGATCAGAATGGCGGGTGAGCGGCCCGGACGGAAGAAAGTCCCGCGGCCGGACTTGCCGCCGCCGGCCGAGGCCTTCCTCGAAATGCTCGCCGCCGAACGCGGCGCGGCCGCATTGACGCTCGACGCCTATGGCCGCGACCTCGCCGATTTCGCTGAATTCCTGGCGCCGAGGCCGATCGCCCAGGCCGACGAGTCGGACCTGCGGCGTTATCTCGCGCGGCTCGACGCGGCCGGGCTGTCGCCGCGCACGGCCGCGCGCCGGCTCTCCGCGCTCCGGCAATTCCACAAATTCCTGCTCGGCGACGGTGCCCGCGCCGACGATCCGACCGCGGCGCTCGATTCGCCGCGTCAAGGCAGGCGCCTGCCCAAACTCCTGAGCGAAGCCGATATTTCGGCGCTGATCGCGGCCGCGGCAAAGTCCACGAGCCCGGAAGGGCTGCGGCTCAGCGCGATCCTCGAATTGCTTTATGCCTCGGGGCTGCGCATCTCCGAACTGGTCGCGCTGCCGCTCGGCGCGGTCGCGCGCGGCCAGACTTTCCTCACCGTACGCGGCAAGGGCGGCAAGGAACGGTTGGTGCCGATCGGTGCGCAAGCACGGGCGGCGCTCGACGCCTATCTCGCCGCGCGCCCGCATTTCCTGAGCGAGGGCCAGCCGTCCCGCTTCCTGTTCCCGTCGCGCGGCGTCACCGGCCATTTGACCCGCAACCGCTGCGGCCAGCTCCTGAAGGCGCTGGCGCTCCAGGCCGGTCTCGACCCGGACAAGCTGTCGCCGCATGTGCTGCGCCACGCCTTCGCCACGCATCTCCTGGCCCATGGCGCCGATCTGCGCAGCGTGCAGCAGATGCTGGGCCATGCCGATATCGCGACGACCGAGATCTACACTCATGTCGATGTCGAGCGCCTGACCCGGCTGGTCACGACGGCGCATCCGCTGGCACGGCGCGGCCGCGCATCCTGAGCCGCCCCGAGGCCTGTCCATCGCATTGAATTCGGGGCTGAGGCGATGTAGAATCTCCAGAACGCCACCCGACGCGCGTATTCCCGACGCGCCGCCGACCCTTCCCTTTCAGCCAAGCACGCGGACCAGGCAGTGCAGATCCACTTGATCAATCTGGACGCCAGCCCGGACCGGCTTGCTGCGTTCACCGCCAATAACGGTCATCTCGACAATGTCGAGCGCTTCCGCGCCGTCGATGGCCGGAATGTGGACATCGGCAAGCTGACGCAGATCAAGCTGATCGAGCGAGGCGTCATGGCGACCTACACGATCGGGGCCATCGGCTGCGCGCTGTCGCATCTGGCGCTGTGGGAGAAGGCGATCACCGGCAACCAGCCGATCACGATCTGCGAGGATGACGCGATCTTCAACCGCAACTTCAACGAGTGGTCGCAATATTTCCTCGGCATTCTGCCCGAAGATTGGGATTTCATCCTTTGGGGCTGGAATCTCGACGCGGTACTGGCCTATGACCCGCTGCCCGGCGTGACCAGCAGCGTCGCCTATTTCGACCAGGGCGCCATGCGCCGCGGGATCGAAACCTTCAAGACCATGCGCATTTCGCCCTGGATCTACCGGCTGCACCGGGCGTTCGGCATCCCGTGCTATTCGGTCTCGCCCAAGGGTGCGCGCCGCCTGCGCGATTTCTGCGTGCCGCTGCGGCCGATGGCCGTCGACTTCCCGAACTTCAGGGAAGACTTCCCGAACAACGGCATCGACATTCCGATGAACGGCCTTTATTCGGATATCAACGCGCTCGTGTGCTTCCCGCCGCTCGTGCTGACGCCGAACGACCGCGCGACGACCACGGTGCAGCCGCTGTCGCCCGCCACGCAGATCGGGATGCGCAAGCCGGGCCTTCCATAACCCGGTGAAGCCGGTAAGTTTGGTGCAGCGCAGTATCGACGGCCAGGGAAGAGCGGCATCATGGACGGTACGGTCATCGGACGATATGGCAGCGGGCGCGAGGTGAAGCGCATCGAAGACGCAGCGCTGCTGGCCGGTGCCGGGCGCTTCGCCGACGACGTGGCATCGGAAGGACAGGCGCATCTGGTGTTCCTGCGCGCGCCGCACGCCCACGCCCGGATCGTCTCGATCGATACGAGCGCCGCACGGGCGATGCCCGGCGTGCTCGCCGTGCTGACCGGTGCCGACCTCACCGCCGCCGGGGTGAAGCCGCTGCCGGTCGCGCCGATCTTCAAGCGCCCGGACGGCTCGCCCGGCGCCACGCCCTTGCGCCCGGCGCTTGCCGATGAAACCGTGCGCTTCGTCGGCGAGGCGGTGGCGGCGCTCATCGCGGAGACGCGCGGCCAGGCGAAGGATGCCGTCGAGGCGATCACGGTCGAATACGAGGAATTGCCCGCCGTCACCGGATTGTCCGAGGCGACGGCGGACGGCGCGCCGCTCGTCTGGCCGGCGGCGACCGGCAATGTCGCCGCCCAGATGGTCCATGGCGATGCGGCCGCCTGCGACGCGGCCTTCGCCGGCGCCGCCCACATCGTGACGCTCGACCTGGTCAACCAGCGCCTGGCGCCGACCCCGATGGAGCCGCGCAGCACACAGGCCGCCTTCGACAGGGAAACCGGGCGGCTGACCATCCGGCTGTCGAGCCAGATGCCGTCGGGCGCCCGCGACACGCTGTGCGCGGCGGTTCCGGGCCTTGCGGCCGAGATGGTCCGGGTCGTCGTCGATGATGTCGGCGGCGGCTTCGGCATGAAGACCGGGCTCTACCCCGAAGACATGGTCGTGGCCTACGCCGCACGGCAGCTTCAGACCAGCGTGAAATGGACCGCCGAGCGGATCGAGGAATTCCTGGCCGCGAATCACGGCCGCGACATCGAAAGCCACGCGGAACTGGCGCTCGATCCGGACGGCAAGGTGCTCGGCTATCGCCTGCGCTCGCTGTGCAATGTCGGCGCCTATGCCGGCACCACCGGGATCATCATCCAACTGATGATCGGCCCCTGGGTCTCGACCAGCATCTACGACATACGGACGATCGATTTCGACCTGCGCGCGGTCCTGACCAACACCACGCCCACCGGTGCCTATCGCGGCGCCGGGCGGCCGGAAGCGATCTATCTGATCGAGCGCCTTTTCGATGCGGCGGCGCGCAAGCTGGGCCTCGACCCGGCCGAGATCCGCCGGCGCAATCTGATCGCGCCGGAACAGATGCCCTATCAGAACGCCATGGGCCAGACCTACGACAGCGGCAAGTTCGGCTCGATCATGGAGCAGGCGCTGACGCTCGCGCGCTGGGACGATTTCCCGGCGCGGGAAGCCGCGTCGCAGGCCAAGGGGCGCTTGCGCGGCCGCGGCATCGCCGCCTTCCTCGAATGGACCGGCGGCAACGTCTTCCAGGAGCGGGTGACGGTCAAGGTCACGGGCGACGGCGAAATCGAGGTCTATGCCGCGACCATGCCGATGGGCCAGGGCATCGCGACCTCTTACGCGCAACTTGTGGTCGATGTCTTCGGCGTGCCGCTGGAGAAAATCCGCATCGTCATGGGCGATACCGATCGCGGTTCGGGTTTCGGCAGCGCCGGTTCGCGTTCGCTGTTCACCGCGGGCTCGGCGATCCGCCAGGCTTCGCAGGAAGCGGTGTCGAGCGGCAAGCGCCTGGCCGGCGACGCGCTGGAAGCGGCCGAGGCCGATATCGAATATGCCGAAGGCGTGTTCCGCGTCGCCGGCACCGATCGCGGCATCGGCCTGTTCGACCTGGCGGCGCAGCAGCCGGATCGCCGCATCTACATCGACTCCACGAGCAGCGTCGGCGGCCCCAGTTGGCCCAACGGCACGCATATTTGCGAAGTCGAGATCGACCCCGATACCGGCCTGGTCGAGATCGATACCTATATGTCGGCCAATGATGTCGGGCGGGTCGTAAACCCGATGATCGTGCGCGGCCAGCTCGATGGCGGTGCGGTTCAGGGCATCGGCCAGGCGCTCGGCGAATTCATGCGCTACGATCCGGGCTCGGGCCAGGCGGTGACCGCCAGCCTGATGGACTACGCCATGCCGCGTGCCGATATCGTGCGCGACTTCGTGCATATCCTCGACCAATCGATCCCGTGCCGAAACAACCCGCTGGGCGTCAAGGGCGTGGGCGAACTGGGCACCATCGGGGCGACGCCGGCCGTGGTCAACGCCGTGGCCGACGCGCTGTTCCGCGCCGGCAAGGCGGAAGCGGCCGAGCAGTTGCAGATGCCGCTCACGCCCGCGACCGTGTGGCAGGCGCTGCAGTAGCGTCACGCACGATCCTTATCCGCGCTTGTTATCGGGCGGAAACTGCCACATCTATGCGGCAGTCCATCTGGCTGGATAAGGAACCGGACCCATGAGCTTTACCCTCGTCGAGCAAGCCGCCCCGAGGCTCAATCGCAGCGAATTGGCGGTTCCGGGCAGCCAGCCGAAATTGTTCGAGAAGGCGGCCAAGGGCGCCGCCGACATCATCTTCCTCGATCTCGAAGACGCGGTGGCGCCGGACGACAAGGCGCAGGCGCGCAAGAACGTCATCCAAGCGCTGAACGAGATCGACTGGGTCAAGAAGACGATGTCGGTCCGCATCAACGGCCTCGACACGCATTACATGTACCGCGACGTGGTCGATGTCGTCGAGCAGGCCGGTGACAAGCTCGATCTCATCATGATCCCCAAGGTCGGCACCGCCGCCGATGTCTATGCCGTCGACATGCTCGTGACCCAGATCGAAGCGGCCAAGGGCTTCAAGAACCGGATCGGCTTCGAACTGATCATCGAAACCGCGCTCGGCATGCAGAATGTCGAAGCGATCTCCGCTGCCTCGAAGCGCAATGAATCGCTGCATTTTGGCGTCGCCGATTACGCCGCCTCGACCAAGGCGCGCACCACCAATATCGGCGGCGCCAACCCGGACTACGCGATCCTGACCGACCCCGATGCCGAAGGGCGGCGCCAGAGCCATTGGGGCGATATGTGGCACTACGCCGTCGCCCGCATGGTCGTCGCGGCGCGCGCCAATGGCTTGCGGCCGATCGATGGGCCGTTCGGCGATTTCTCCGATGCCGAAGGTTACCGCGCCGCGGCGCGGCGCTCCGCCGTGCTCGGCTGCGAAGGCAAATGGGCGATCCATCCGAGCCAGGTGGCGCTCGGCAACGAAATGTTCACCCCGTCGGAAGCCGAAGTGGCCAAGGCCAAGCGCATTCTCGACGCCATGGCGGAAGCCCAGCGCGACGGCCGCGGCGCCGTCGCGCTCGATGGCAAGCTGATCGACCTCGCGTCGATCCGCCAGGCCGAAGTGCTGGTCAAGAAGGCCGCGCAGATCGCCGACGCCGTCTGAGCATCCGGCGCCCCTGAGTTCTTTCTGCCGCCGAGCGTCGCCGGCTGCGGCGGCGCGCGGGCCGCGTCGCACAAGGCACAGGAGCGAAAGATTCCTCGCTTCTGCTCGTCGGCCGTCGCGCCGCAGATCCGCTCGTCGCGGCATCCGAGATAGTCTTGCCGCACCACACAAAGGTGCCGCCGCTCGGCCGGCAATGCTGGCGTATGCGCGTGGTGGCGCGCAACGAATGGAGAGTTGTTAAACTTTTATTCATTCAGTACGTGTAATTTCGGCAAGATAAAGCGACCAGCGGCACACTCTTCGCGTTCGCCGCCAATCGTACCCGCCGAGAAGCTCAGCAAGTCCAGTTCACTCTTAATGATCGCCGGACCGCGGATCGCGAGGATTCGGCGCGTGCTGTCGGCTGTCCGGGGGCAGCCCAATGGAGGGAGCCGCAATGGACAGGGCATATTCGTGGCGCTGCGGCATTGCCGGCGCCGTACTCCTGTGCGGGGCCGGCGCAGCTCACGGGCAGACCGCCGATGCAGCGCGCATCAAGGCCCTGCAGGACCAGATCGATGCGCTGCAGCGCACCTTGAACGAGATCCGAGCCGCTTCGGGCAACATGGCGCCGTCGCCGGCTTCAGCCGCCCCCGCCGCCGCTCCGGCAGCGATATCGGCGTCCGCCGCGGCGCCGGCACCCGCCTATACGGTTCCGGCCGCCGCGACGGAGCTCGCGCCGGCGTCCCACGGCTTCCTGGAGAAGAAACCGGGCAACGCGCTGACCTTCTATACGCCGCATGGTGAGATCACCGGCTACGGCCAGCTCGACCTCTCGGTCGACGACACGACGAAGGGGCTGCACAATGCGCCGAACGTCGCCGTGACGCCGCCGGTCGGCCGGGTCGGCTGGCTCCCGGATGAATCCACGAACAACTCGCTGGTCGGCATTCGCGGCTTCCAGACGCTGGGCGACCGGCCGTTCAACTTCATCTATCAGCTCGAGACCCAGATCGACGTGTCGTCGAGTTCAGGCATCGGTGAGTCGAACAGTAACGAAAGCAATGTTGTCAAAGGCGGCTTGACCTCGCGCCCAAGCTTCATCGGCCTGGCATCCGATGAATGGGGCGCGATCAAGTTCGGCAAGGCGGATGCGCCGTACAAGGACTCGACCGCCCGCATGAACCCGTTCGCCGGCGAATTGGGTGATTACGCGGTGATCATGGGGAATACCGGTGGCGACAATCGGGTCGAGTTCGCGACCCGGCTGGAACATTCGATCTGGTATGAATCGCCGAGCGTCGGCGGCTTCCGGGTCAACGCGCTCTATTCGCCTGGGCAGAACCGGGCGAGCGACAGCGACAATATCGATGCCGGCACGTCGGACTGCGCCGGCGGCAATATTCCGGGCAGCGGCGGCATCGGCGTATCGCCGTCCAGCGGACTTCCGGTCTGCAACGACGGCGCATTCAGCGACGCCTACAGCGCCGACATCGTCTATGAGCGCGGGCCGCTCTATATCGTCGCCGCTTATGAACGGCACCAGAAGGTCGATCGGTCGAGCGACATCACCGGCCAATTCGCCGACATCACGACGCCGGGCAGCACCGGCAACAGGCTCTTCAACCAGGATGTGGCCGACGAAGACGCCGCCAAGATCGGCATCCAGTATAAGTTTCCGACGGGCACGACGGCGAACGCGATCTTCGAAGATCTGCACCGCTATCTGCCGGCCGATCTCGAGTTCCAGAACGAGCGGCAACGCACCGGCTGGTGGCTGGCGCTCAGCCAGCAATTGGCGCCGGACCACAGCATCCATCTCGGCTGGGCCCATGCCAACCGGACACCCGGCGATCCGGGCCAGCACAATGATGGGGTGAACACGCCGCCCGGCGGGGCGCCGGGGGTCGACTTCACGGCCGGCGCCAATTCCGACAACGCCGCCAGCATGTTCACCGTGGCGTATAAATTCCAGATCGCATCGGATTTGACCTGGTACACGGATTGGGCCCTGACCGATAACGGCCCGGCCGCGCATTACGATCTGGGCGCCGGCGGCCGCTCGGTCACGACCGATTGCCACGACGCCTTCGGCGCCGCGGGCGGCGAATCGCCGAATTCGAATCCGCATTGCTTCACCGGCGGCAAGCTGATGGGCGTATCGACCGGCATGGCCTATCGGTTCTGAAGCTCCGGCGGGGCGGCTCGCTCGGATATCGGCGCACCGCGACAGGCGGCGAGCAAGCCGCCGTGCCACGGTCGGTGAAATTCTACTTTTTTGAGATAATTTCAATTTCGGCGAATTTCACGATAATATGCCTTGGATTCGCACAATAAGCGCCTTGGTTGTTGACTTCCGTCGCATATCATCATATGCAGGGACGCTATTAAAAAGCGAATAGTCGCCCCAGCATCGACAGGAGATCGAGATGGCGTTTAACGAATATTTCACGATCATCAACAACAGCCCCTATACGATGGTCTTTGATGATAAGGGCAGCGACGGCCTCGGCGACGGCGCGTGGCCGTCTACAATCGCGGCGAACAGTTCCGTGCCGCAATTCGAGCAGACCGGCCAGCTCAGCATTAACGTAACCGTCGTCTATAATCTGCAAAACTCTAATCCCGCGACCAACGTGTATCTACATTTTTATTGCTATGGCGCGGGCGTTGTCCATGTCGACATGAGTTTGTCTTATAGTTCCGATTTAGCGTTCCCGAACAGCAGCATTCAGGAAAACAACACCAGCGGTGGCGGCGAATACGAAGTGGCGACGGGCAGCGGACCGACTCTGAGCATCACCACCAACAGTGTCGGATCATCGCGGGGCAACGCGATTTTCACGATCGGCGGTTGATGGGTCGACCTATCGTTGCCGATGTACGGGCGGCGTTCCGGCGCCGCCTTTTCTCACTCCGCCGCGAGCACACGCCCCTTCGTTTCCGGGAGGGCCAGCGCCGCCAGGATCACGAGGGCGTAAGCCGCGCCGGCGAAGAGGCCGATCGCCTGACCGAGCGGAACGAATTTGGCATCCGCGATGTACCCGACCAGGAATGGAAACGCGGCGGCGATGCCGCGGCCGGCATTGTAGCAGAAGCCTTGACCGGTACCGCGCACCGCGGTCGGATACAGTTCGGTGAACAGCGGCCCCATGCCGCTGAAGATCCCGGAAGCAAAGAATCCCAGCGGAAAGCCCAGCACCAGCATCGCGTCATTCGAAATCGGCAACTGCGTGTAAGCGATGACGATCAGCAGTGAGCCGATCGAGAAGACGAAGAAGTTCCGCCGCCGGCCGATACCGTCGGTCAGATAGGCGCTGGTCAGATACCCGGCGAACGAGCCGGCGATGATGACCGCGAGATAGAGCCCGGAACCGATGATGCTCAGCTCCCGCTCGGTGCGCAGGAAGGACGGCAGCCACGTGGTGATGGCGTAATAGCCGCCTTGCGCCCCCGTCGCCAGCGCCGCGCCGCGCAGGGTGGTCCAGAGCAGGGCCGGCTCGAAGATGGCAAAGACCGTGCCGCCCGCGCCCCGCGCCCGGCTCTCGACGAAGACGGAGGGTTCCGGCACGGCGCGGCGAATGAAGAACACCGAAAACGCCGGCAAGATGCCCAGGAAGAACAGATACCGCCACGCCTCTTCCTTGGGAAAGATCTGCAGAATCACGGTCGCAAGGATCGCCGCGGCGCCCCAGCCCCAGGCCCAGGCGCTCTGCACCATGCCCACCGCCTTGCCGCGATGCTGCGCGCGGATCGCCTCGCCGATCAGCACGGAGCCTGCGGCCCATTCTCCGCCGAAGCCCAATCCCTGGAGGCCCCGCACCACCAGCAGTTGCCAGAAATCCTGCGTGAAACCCGAGAGCGCGGTAAAGCAGGCGAACCATAGAATCGTGATTTGCAGCAAGCGGACGCGGCCGATCCGGTCCGACAGCATGCCGGCGACCCAGCCGCCGAAGGCGGAGATCAGCAGCGCGCTGGTGCCGAGCAGCCCGGCCTGCCATCGGTCGAGCGTCCAGACGATGCTCAGCGCCGGAATGACGAAGCTGTAGATCTGAAAATCGAAGGCGTCGAGCGCCCAGCCCGCGCAACACGCCCAGAAGGTCCGACGCTCCGGCGCACCCAGCTCACGATACCAGCCCAGCATGCCCGGCCCTCCCGTGAAGATGCCCGCGCGCCGATCCGGAGCGCCCGGATGCGCCCGGCAAGCCCAGTCCGGTCCATACTCTACAGGCTTAGCATTTCATGCCCCAGGCGGGAACCGTCACTCGTCGATCGCTTGTATTGATCCGAATCAATGAGCGCGGCGTCCGGGCCCCCTATGAAATGGTGGCGCCCGCCTGGCTCTCCCAGCCGCGGGCCGATGTCGGAAAGCCTCCATGGATCCAGTCGCGTCATCGGGAAGTGTCGTGTCGGTCCGCGGCGCGGTCGTCGATGTTCGTTTCGACGCGCCGGCGCCGCCGCCGATCAACACCGCGCTGATCGTGCTCTGGGACCGTCCGACACCGCTGATCCTCGAAGTGCACAGCCATCTCGACCCCGAGACCGTGCGCGCCATCGCGCTGCAGGCGACCGCCGGGCTGGCGCGCGGCACGCCCGTGCGCGCCACCGGTGCGGCGATCTCCGTTCCGGTCGGTGAGGCGGTGCTGGGGCGGTTGCTCGATGTCGTCGGCACGATCGGCGATGGCGGGCCGCCGCTGCCCGCCGAAACGGCGCACCGCGGCATCCACAACCCGCCGCCGGCGCTGAGCGATGAACCCGCGACCAACACGGTCTTCGAAACCGGCATCAAGGTGATCGATCTGCTGGCGCCGCTGGCCCAAGGCGGCAAGGCCGCGATGTTCGGCGGCGCCGGCGTCGGCAAGACCGTGCTGGTGATGGAGCTCATCCATGCCATGGTCGAGAAATATCAAGGCATTTCCGTCTTCGCCGGGGTCGGTGAGCGCTCGCGCGAAGGGCATGAGTTGCTGACCGAGATGCGCAGTTCAGGCGTACTGCCGCGCACCGTGCTCGTCTACGGCCAGATGAACGAGCCGCCGGGCGCGCGCTGGCGGGTACCGCTCACGGCCTTGACCATCGCCGAGTATTTTCGCGACCAGAAGCACCAGAACGTGCTGCTGCTGATGGATAATGTCTTCCGCTTCGTGCAGGCCGGCAGCGAAGTCTCGAGCCTGCTCGGCCGGCTGCCGTCGCGCGTCGGCTACCAGCCGACCTTGGCCACCGAGGTGGCCGGGCTGCAGGAGCGCATCGCCTCGGTGGCCGGCGCCGCGGTGACGGCGATCCAGGCGGTCTATGTGCCGGCCGACGATTTCACCGATCCGGCGGTGACCGCGATCTCAAGCCATATGGACAGCATCATCATGCTGTCGCGGGGGCTGGCGGCCGAAGGCTTTTACCCTTCCGTCGATCCGCTCGCCTCGTCTTCCGTGCTGCTCGATCCGCTGGTGGTCGGCGAGGAGCATTACCGGATCGCCGAGCGCGCCCGCGAGGCGCTGGCCCGCTTCAAGGACCTGCAGGACATCATCGCCCTCCTCGGCATCGAAGAACTCGGTGCCGCCGATCGGCTGATCGTCAAGCGCGCGCGCCGGCTGCAGCGCTTTCTCAGCCAGCCCTTCACCGTGACCGAAGCCTTCACCGGCACACCCGGCCGCAGCGTGCGGCGCGCCGACACGATCGCCGGCTGCCGTGCGATCCTCGACGGCGAGACCGATGAGTGGGCCGAAGCTTCGCTCTACATGGTCGGCACGCTCGACGAGGCGCGCGAGAAGGAGCGCGCAGCGGCCAAGGCGGCGGTGCCGACATGAGGCTGCGCATCATCACCCCGCTCGCCGTGATCGTCGACGAAACCGGCGTGCTCGCGCTGCGCGCGGAGGACGCCACAGGCGGCTTCGGCATTCTGCCGCGCCACGCCGATTTCCTCACCAGCCTCGCCATTTCCGTCGTCGGCTGGCGCAGCGCCGACGGGGCCCGGCATTATTGCGCCGTACGCCGCGGCGTGCTCTCAGTCACGGGCGGCGCGGACGTCGCCATCGCGACGCGCGAAGCCGTCACCGGCGACGACCTCGCCAACCTCGCCGAGACGGTGCTGTCCCGCTTTCGCGCCGATCTCGAGACCGAGCGGACCGAGCGCGTCGAGGGCACGCGCCTGCAACTGAACGCCATCCGCCAGATCATGCGCCATCTGCGGGCGGACCGGCATGGCGGGTCGGGATTCTTCGCATGACCGGTCCCGGGATCGAGCCGGATGACAAGGACCCGCTGGTTGAAGGCGCGCGGCTGCGCGGGGAGCGCCACCGCCGCGCCGAGCACGAGGGCGAGGCTTCGGTGGCGCGCCGCCTGGCGCAGATCGGCGTGCTCGGCTGGATGATCGTCGTCCCGACCCTGCTCGGCCTGTTCCTCGGCCGCTGGCTCGACCAGGATTTCGGCTCGGGTCTGTTCTGTACAGGGCCGATGCTGATCCTCGGCCTGGGGCTCGGCTGTTGGTCGGCCTGGAACTGGATGAAGAACGCATGACGCCCTCGCAAACCGTCCTCCTCCCCGGCTGGCCGCCGGTCGCCAGTCTCGCGGCTCATCTCGGCATCGGCATCCTGGTCGGGCTCCTCTATTTCAGTACCCTGTGGCGGACGGCGCGCCTGTTCGCCGAAGGCGGAAATGCCGTGACCGCCGTCGCCTTGACGATCGGGCGCTTCAGCGTGCTGGGCGGGTCGCTCAGCCTCGCCGGCCTCGAGGGTGCCGGCCCGCTGCTCGCCCTGGCGCTCGGCGTGCGGATCGCACGGAGCGTGGCGCTGCGCCGGTTCGGGAGGCTCGCATCGTGAACTCGCCGCTCGTCAGCGAACCGCTCTTCCATGTGGGGCCGGTGCCGATCACCGCCGGCGTGGTCGCGACCTGGGCGATCATGGCTGTGCTCAGCCTCGGCAGTCTTGTGGTCACCCGACGCTTTGGGCTGATCCCGACGGCGTTGCAGGCGGCGCTGGAGTTGATGGTCGAAACGGTCGACAGCCAGATCCGCGACACGATGCGGGTCGAGCCCGGGCCCTACCGGTCCTTCATCGGCACGCTCTTCGTCTTCATCCTGGTCGCCAATTGGTCGTCGCTGGTGCCCGGAGTCGAGCCGCCGACGGCCCATCTCGAAACCGATGCCGCGCTGGCGCTGCTGGTCTTCGCCGCGGTGATCCGGTTCGCCGTCCGGGCCGGCGGCGTGCGCGGCTATCTGGCCAGCTTCGCCGTGCCGAACCCGGTGATGATCCCGTTGAATTTCATTGAAAGCCTGACCCGGACCTTCTCGCTGCTGGTGCGGCTGTTCGGCAATGTCATGAGCGGCGTCTTCGTCATCGGCATCGTGCTCTCGCTGGCCGGTTTGCTCGTGCCGATCCCGCTGATGGCGCTCGATCTGCTGACCGGCGCGGTACAGGCCTATATTTTCGCAACCCTGGCGATGGTCTTCATCGCCGGTGCCGTCAGCGAGTCGAAGCCGGCCGACGACACCTCCTCCGCAAGGAACAACCCATGAATTGGTTAGCCCTCGCCAGCATCATCTCGGCCGCGGTCGCGGTCTCGTTCGGCGCGATCGGCCCGGCGCTCAGCGAAGGCCGCGCCGTCGCCGCCGCCATGGATGCGATCGCCCGCCAGCCGGAAGCGGCCAACACGATCTCGCGTACGCTCTTCGTCGGTCTCGCCATGATCGAGACCATGGCGATCTACTGCCTGGTGATCGCGCTGCTGCTGCTCTTCGCCAATCCGCTGCTGAAATGACGCCATGAGGATCGACTGGTGGACCTTGGCGATCCAGACCGTCAACGTCCTGATCCTGATCTGGCTGCTCGCCCGGTTCTTCTGGCGCCCGGTCGCGTCGATGATCGAACAGCGGCGGGCGGCGGTGCAGCAGGATCTGACCGATGCGGCGGCGAAACGCAAAGCCGCCGAGGCGGCGCTGGCCGAAATCGACCGGGTCCGCGCGGGTTTCGCAGAAGAGCGCGAGGCGATCCTGGCGGCGGCCCATGATACGGCCGAGCGCGCCCGCACGGCGCTGCTGGACGAGGCGGCCAAACAGGCGACGCTTCTCCAGGACGCGGCCAAAGAGGCAATCGAAAAGGAGCGGCACGCCGCCGAACAAGCCTGGGCCGAGCGGGCGAGCCGCCTGGCGGTCGATATCGCGGCGCGGCTTGCCGCGCGGCTCGACGGAGCGGCTGTCCGGGCAGCCTTTCTCGACTGGCTGCTCGACGACGTAAGGCGTCTGCCGGAAGCGACCCGGCAGAGCATCGCCGCGGGCGGCGTCCCGCTTCAGGCGACCAGTGCCGAGCCGCTGGATCCGACGGAGCAGGCGCGCTGCCGGGACCTCATCGGCGCGGCGTTCGGCGCCCGGACCGAAATCGCCTTCAGCACCGATCCGGCGCTCATCGCCGGGCTGGAGCTGCGCGGCCCGCATCTGCTGTTGAGCAATAGCTGGCGCGCCGATCTCGCCCGTATCCTGGCGGAGCTGACGCATGAGCAATAGCCCGGACGGCCAGGCCGATCGCTGGCTCGCCCGCGCCCAGATGCAGCTCGGCGCCGCATCGCTCGGGCCGCGGGCCGAGCAGATCGGCCGGGTCGAGGAGATCGGCGACGGCATCGCGCTGATTTCCGGCCTGCCCGATGTCCGGCTCGATGAATTGCTGCGCTTCGACAAGGGGCCCTTCGGCTTCGCCCAGGTGCTCGATCGCGACCGGATCGGCTGCGTGCTGTTGGACGATGCCGACGCGATCGCGGCCGGCGACACGGTGCGCGGCACGGGCGAGGTCGTGTGCGTGCCGGTCGGTCCGGCGCTGCTCGGCCGGATCGTCGATCCGCTGGGCCGGCCGCTCGATGGGCACGGGCCGATCGCCGCCGCACAACTGGACCCGATCGAGCGGCCGGCGCCGGAAATCATCGAGCGGGATCTGGTGACCGAACCCGTCCAGACCGGCCTCGTCGTCGTCGACACGCTGTTCGCCCTCGGCCGCGGCCAGCGCGAGCTGATCATCGGCGACCGGGCACTCGGCAAGACCACGATCGCGATCGACACCATCATCAACCAGAAGAGCAGCGACCTGATCTGCATCTATGTCGCGGTCGGGCAGAAGAGCTCAAGCGTGCGGCGCGCCGTCGAGGCGATACGCACGCATGGCGCCTTCGAGCGCTGCATCATCGTCGTCGCCGGCGCCGCCGGCTCGCCCGGGCTGCAATGGATCGCGCCCTTCGCCGGCATGACCATGGCCGAGTATTTCCGCGACCGCGGCCGGCACGCGCTGATCGTCATCGACGATCTGAGCAAGCATGCGGCGAGCCACCGCGAGATCGCGCTCCTGACCCGGCAATCGCCGGGCCGCGAAGCCTATCCCGGCGACGTCTTCTATGTTCATGCCAGACTGCTGGAGCGCGCCGCGAAACTGTCGAAAGCCAGAGGCGGCGGCTCGCTCACCGCGCTGCCGATCGCCGAGACCGATGCCGGCAATCTCAGCGCCTATATTCCGACCAATCTGATTTCGATCACCGACGGGCAGATCGTGCTCGACGGCAAGCTTTTCCACGAGGGCCAGAAACCGGCCGTCGATGTCGGCACCAGCGTCAGCCGGGTCGGCGGCAAGACCCAGGCGCCGGCGCTGCGCGCGGCGGCGGAAACGGTCCGGCTCGATTACGCGCAGTTCCTCGAATTGGAGATGTTCACCCGGTTCGGCGGCATGCCGGACACGCGGGTACGCGCGCAGTTGACGCGTGGCGCGCGCATCCGCGCCATCCTCGAACAGCCGCAGCACGGCCCGTTGCGGCTGGCCGACGAAGTCGCGCTGGTTCTCGCCGTCCAGACCGGCCTGCTCGATCCGCTGCCGCTGACGGCAGTGGCCGAGTTCCGGCGCGGCCTCGGCGCCGCCCTCGACCGCGACGCGCCGGACACGGTCCGTATGATCCAGGGGAGCGGCACGCTAGACGACGCTCATAAACAGCTACTGATCGAGGCGCTGCGCCGCGCGATCCAGGGCGTCGCTGCCGTCCAGGCGCCGGCTGCCGGGGCGCCATGACCGAACGCCTGGCGGAGATCAGCGCGCGGATCGATGGCACCCGTCAACTGGGCGCCATCGTCAATGCCATGCGCGGCATCGCGGCGGCGCGGGCGCTTCAGGCGCGCAACCAGCTTGCCGCCGTCGAAACCTACGCCGCCACGATCGCCGCCGCGATCGGCCGCACCCTCGCGCTCATCCCGCCGGCCCGACCCGACACGGCACCGCGCGCCGCGCGCCCCGCGCTCATCCTGTTCTGCGCCGAGCAGGGCTTTGCCGGGGCGTTCAGCGAACGCGTGCTCGATGCCGCGGGTGCCGATCTCGCGACATCCGAACTCTTCCTTATCGGCACGCGCGGTGCCGCGGTCGCGTCGGAACGAGGGGTCGAGCCCGGCTGGAAAACCGCCATGCCCTGGCACGCGCCGGGCATCCCCAAGCTGGCCGACGGCGTGGCCGAGGCGCTCTATGCGCACATCGCCACCGGCGGGATCGACCGGCTCGATGCGGTCTTCGCGCGCTGGCAGGCCAGCCACGGCGTCCATATCGAAAGGCGGCGGCTGTTCCCGCTCGATCTCTCGGGGTTTTCGCGCCCCGGCGGGGTGCTGGCCCCGCTCATCAACCTCAAGCCGGACGCGCTGCTGGCCGAGCTGACCGCGGCCTACATGCACGCGCAGCTCTGCGATGCCGCCCTCCACGCCTTCGCGGCCGAGAACGAGGCCCGCATGGAGGCCATGGCCGCGGCGCGCGGCCAAATTGAGCGTCAGCTCGCTGATCTGCAAGCGCGGCAGCGGCAGGTCCGGCAGGAGGAGATCACCGCGGAGATCATCGAACTCGCCGCGGGCGAGACGGCGAGCGAAGGCTGAGCCGGCGGCACTACCCACCCCTTGCCGGCGCGCTCGGCGTAGCGATCGCACTACCCCTTCAGCGGAACATCCGAATCACCGGACAGCAGACGCGGGAAAAGCTCGCGGAAAGCCCATGCCGCGCCGGGCGTCGCCCTGTCGAATCTCAGAACGACATCGAAGCGCTGACCATCCCACTTGATCGGCAGCCCGGGCAGATCGGTCCCGAGCTGCAGGGCGGGCAAGATGCCGCTGATGATGCGCTTGTGCTCCCAGCAGACCAGGACGGTTCCGCTGAGCCCGGTGATTTCAGCCACCAATGCCGTTTCCGCACCGGTCGGATATTTCGTCACCGGTACCAGGGAAAGCCGATCCGCGAGCGGGGTGATGGTTTCAAACGGCCGTTGACTCGGCTCGGAATCGGCCGGACCGCCCGCTTGAGCGGGGTTGGCGGCGTAGATGACGGCCGGCGACGGATAGTCGCCGCCGCCGAGGCCGGCGCCGAAAAGCGCCGCCCACGACCCGGCCCGTTGCCAGCCGCGGACAACCAGCGAGTTCGGGTCGGGAACGCCGGCCGGGGTCAGCCCCGGGCCCGGCCAAGCGCCGCCGGGCTTCTCGCCGTGTCGGATGATCATCAGCGTCAGCGCGGACATGAGCACCTCCATCAAGCGTTGAGTTTATGCGGCCTCTCTCGACCACGTCAAGGCGCGAGCGCCGTGGGCGTCCAGCACGCCGCTCCTTGATCCTGATCAATGCGCCCGGCCGGTCCGCCAGCGCTTATTCCGGGCGACAGGACAAGACCTCGGGTCCCGCCGGGCGACCGCCAACTCCGCACGATTTCTCATGACGGCTGTGACGTGCTCTGCCACTTGGACACGGAGGGAAGAACCATGCCGCTCCACGGCAAGAAAGGACTGATCGTCGGCATCGCCAACCGGGACAGCATCGCCTATGGCTGTGCCGAAGTCCTGCGCGCCGCCGGCGCCGACCTCGCCGCGACATATCTGAACGCCAAGGCCGAGCCCTTCGTGCGTCCGTTGGCCGAAGCGCTCGCCTGCCGGATCATCGCGCCCTGCGACGTGCGCGAGCCGGGCCAGCTCGAGGCGGTGTTCGCGCTGATCCGATCGGAATGGGGCCGCCTCGATTTCCTGCTGCATTCGATCGCCTACGCCCCGGCGGAGGATCTGCACCGGCGGATCACCGATTGTTCGCAAGCGGGGTTCGCGCTCGCCATGGACGTATCCTGCCATTCCTTCATCCGCATGGCGCATCTGGCGGAGCCGCTGATGAGCGAAGGCGGTTGCCTGCTGACCGTCAGCTTTTACGGATCGCAGAAAGTCGTCGAGGATTACAATCTCATGGGTCCGGTCAAGGCGGCGCTCGAAGCTGCGGTGCGCTACATGGCGGTGGAGCTCGGGCCGCGGCGCATCCGCGTCCATGCGCTGTCGCCGGGGCCGCTCAAGACCCGGGCCGCCTCCGGCATCGAGCATTTCGACGCGCTGCTCGACCGCGCCCGCGCGCGCACCCCGGAGCACCGGCTCGTGAACATCGAAGATGTCGGCAACCTCGCCGCCTTCCTGGTCAGCGACAATGCCGCAGCCTTGACCGGGAACGTCGAATACATCGACGCCGGTTACCATATCGTCGCCTGACCTCAGCTCCAGCGGGGACCCTGCCATGGAACGGATCGAAAATCGAACATTTGACGAGTTGCAGGCGGGCGAGACCGCGAGCCTCGTCCGAACGCTGACGCCCAAGGACGTGGAGCTCTTCGCGGTCATGGCGGGCGATGCCGACCCGGCGCATGTCGACGCCGAGTTCGCCAGGACCGAAATGTTTCGCCAGCTGGTCGCGCACAGCATGTGGGGCGGCGCCCTGATCGCCACGGTGCTCGGCACGGCGCTGCCCGGCCCGGGGACGGTTTACGTCGATCAGACGCTGCATTTCGGCCGTCCCGTCGCGCTCGGCGATACGATCACCGTGACGGTGAAACTGCGCAGCAAGGACGCAGAAACCCGCCGCGTCGTCTTCGACTGCCGCGCCTCGAACCAGCGCGGCGACGACATCATCACCGGCACGGCCGAGGTGATCGCTCCCGCCGAAAAGATTTCCCGGCCGCGCATCGTGCCCTCTCAAGTCGAACTGCGGCAGAAGGGGCGGCGCTATGAGCAGCTGATCGCGATGACGCGGCGCCTCGAACCGATCAGAACGGCCGTCGTCCATCCAGTCGACACGCCTTCCCTGCTCGGCGCCGTCGAGGCCGCGCGCGCCAAGCTGATCGTCCCGGTGCTGGTCGGGCCGGAGGCCAAGATCCGCGCCGCCGCGGAACAGGCGCAGCTCGACCTCTCGCCTTTCGAGATCGTACCGACCGCCCATAGCGAAGCCGCCGCCGTCGAAGCGGTCGCCATGGCGCGGGCCGGCAAGGTCGAGGCGTTGATGAAGGGCGCGCTGCACACCGACGAACTCATGCACGCCGTCGTCGATCCGGCGTGCGGCCTGCGCACGGCGCGGCGCATCAGCCATGTCTTCGCGATCGACGCGCCCGGCTACCCGCGGCCGCTCTTCATCACTGACGCCGCAATCAACGTCTACCCGACGCTTGCGGACAAATGCGACATCGTCCAGAACGCGATCGATCTGGCGCATGCGCTCGGCATTCCCGAGCCCAGGGTCGCGATCCTCTCCGCGGTCGAGACCGTGACGGAGAAGATCAGATCCACGCTCGACGCGGCCGCCTTGTGCAAGATGGCGGACCGCCGCCAGATCACCGGCGGCATCCTCGACGGCCCGCTCGCCTTCGACAATGCGGTGTCCGAAGAGGCGGCCAGGACCAAGGGCATCGTCTCGCCGGTCGCCGGCCGCGCCGACATCTTCGTCGTGCCCGATATCGAGGCCGGCAACATGCTGGCGAAACAGTTGGAATACCTGGCCGACGCGGAAATCGCGGGCATCGTGCTGGGCGCAAGGGTGCCGATCATCCTGACGAGCCGAGCCGACAAGACCCTGGCCCGGCTCGGCTCCTGCGCGATCGCTCTGCTGCTCGCGCGCCACAAGCCGGCGGCGAAGCCCTGAGCGAGGGCGCCCGATCCGAACCCTGCGAAAGGACCATCATGCCGAAGCGATCCGCCGACAAACCTTCCGCGCTGTCGCTCATGAGCGTTCCGGCCTTCTGGCCCTTCGCCCTGGCGACGGAAATGGTCGAGGCCGGAACCGAGCTTTACGCGAAAAACGTCAAATTCGTCGAGGAAGAGATCAAGATCCGGGCGGAACTCCGGCCCAAGCTGGCGACGCCGAACCGGCTGCGCCTCGATCTGCGCACCATGGCCTTGCGGGAATACGGCAAGCCGGGCGGCATCCCCACCCTGGTCGACGCACCTTACGCCGGCCACACCGCCATGATCGCCGACTACCACAAGGGCCAGAGCCTGGTGCAGACCCTGCTCGACAACGGCATCGGGCATGTGGCGCTGACCGACTGGAAATCCGCCACCGAGGACATGAAGGATCTGGAGATCGACAATTACCTCGCCGAGATCCTCGTCGCGATCGACGATCTCGGCGGCAGGGTCAATATGGTCGGGCTGTGCCAGGGCGGCTGGACCGCCGCAATGATCGCGGCGCGCTTTCCCGACAAGGTGCATTCGCTCGTCCTTGCCGGCGCGCCCATCGACACCAATGCCGGCAAGGGTCCGATCAAGGAAATGGTGCAGAAATCGCCCCTCTCTTTCTACGAGGAGCTGGTCACGCTCGGCGGCGGGCTGATGCAGGGCAAGTATATGCTGCAGGGCTGGAAGAACATGCATCCCGAACAGCACTATATCCAGGACCATGTCGATCTCTACGAGCATATCGACGATCCCGCCTATCTGGCCAAGGAAGAGACTTTCGAGAGCTGGTACGAGAACCCGATCGACCTGCCGGGCCGCTGGTATCTCCAGGCGATCAAGCTGTTGTTCAAGGAGAACCGCCTGGCCAAGGGCGAATTCGTCGGCCTCGGTCGTAAACTCGATCTGCGGAATATCATCTGCCCGGCCTATCTGCTGGCCGGCGCCAACGACGACATCACGACGCCGGAGCAGGTGCTCGACGCCGCGAAATATCTCGGCACGCCGAATGACCGCCTCGTGCAGAAGACCGTACCCGGCGGGCATATCGGCCTCTTCATGGGCGCGCGCACGCTGAAGGATGAATGGCCGGAAATCGCGCGCTGGATCATCGCCCAATAGACGCGAAGAGCAGGAGGACGAAGCATGTCGCAGCCCTCGCTATTCCCCGATTCCGATCTGCAAGCCGTGGTGACCCGCTCACTTCATGAGCATTGGAAGCTGTTTCTGGCCGAAGGCATCATCGTCACCCTGCTGGGCTTCGCCGCGATCATCGTGCCGCCGCTCGCCGGCCTGTTCGCAGCGGTATTCATCGGCTGGCTGTTGCTTTTCGCCGGCAGCGTCGGCCTCTATTTCACATTCCGGGCGCAGCAGGCGCCGGGATTCTGGTGGTCCCTGCTGTCGGCGCTCGCCGCCGTTCTGGCCGGCGCGATCCTCCTGCTGAACCCGCTGGAAGGCCTGATCACGCTGACCTATGTCCTGGTCGCCTTCTTCGTTCTCGACGGCGGGTTGATGATCCTCCTGGCGATCGAGCACCGGCGCCGATATTCGGGCCGGTGGGAGTGGGTGCTGCTGAACGGCGTGGTCGATCTGGTGCTGGCCGCGATCATCATCGCCGGGCTGCCGGGCACGCTGGCCTGGGCGCTGGGCCTGCTCCTCGGCATCGATTTGGTGTTCGGCGGCGGCTCGCTCATCGCAATGGCGCTGGACGCGCGCTCGCGTCCGGCAGAATGATCGCCGGCCGGGCCGGAAGCGCCCGGCGTGGCGATCGGCCGAACCGGCGCGATTGCTGAGGCGGGACCATGCCCGGCGCCATCGTCGAGCCGGCACCACCGCCCTCGGCAATCAACGGGAGACTGTGTGATGCGATCGGGACTCGCCGTTGCGGTCATCGCCCTTTCCGCCGGCGCGCCGGACGCCGACACGATCCTGCAACGGGTCTACGACAACTACCGGTCGGCAAGCTCGCAGGCGAGTGTATCGATGACCGTCCATCGACCCGAATGGGAGCGCCATCTCGACATGAAGACCTGGACGCGGGGCGAGGAGGACGCGCTGGTCCGATTCGTGGCCCCACCCAAGGATGCCGGCAACGCCACCTTGAAGCTCGGCCGTGACACCTGGGTGTTCAATCCGAAACTCAACCAGGTGATCAAGCTGCCGGCGAGCATGCTGGGCCAGTCCTGGATGGGATCCGATTTCTCCTATGACGACCTGTCCAAATCCGAAAGCATCATTACCCAATATACGCACCGGCTGCTCGCAACCGAGCAGATCGGCGCCAACACCGTGTGGACGGTCGAGGCGATCCCGAAGCCCGGCGCCCCGGTGGTCTGGGGCAAGGTCACGCTCAAGATCCGCGACGATGACGTCGTGACCGAAGAGACCTTCTTCGACCAGGATCAGAATCCGGCGCGCCGGCTGCAGACCGACAGGATCGGCACGCTGGGCGGCCGCACCTATCCCGTCGTCATGACCATGCAGCCGCTGGACGCGCCCGGGCAATGGACGCGCATCGAGACCGGGGAGGCGCGCTTCGACCTGCCGGTTCCCGAGTACCTCTTCACCCTGTCGAATCTGCAGAATCCGAGGCAGTAAGATGCTGGCCGCGCTCGCCTGGCGGAATCTGTGGCGGCGCCAACAGCGCACCTGGCTCAGCCTGCTCAGCATCGCGCTCGTGACGGCGCTGCTGGTGTTCATGCTGTCGTTCCAGCTCGGCGTCTACGCCACGATGAAGCAGAGCACGCTGCGCCTGTTCGACGGCTACGCCCAGTTTCAGCCGGTCGGCTATGCCGAAGACCCGGGGCTCGACCGCAGCATCGCCGATCCCGGCCGATTGACCGAAGACGCCCTCGGAATCGCCGGGGTGACGGTGGCGGCGCCCCGCGTCAATGCCTTCGCCATCCTGACCAGCGGCGGGCGCAGCTATGGCGCGGCCGTGGTCGGCGTCGATCCGGCGCGCGAGGCGCGCGTGTCGTCGATCGCCGCAACCATACGATCCGGGCGCTACCTCACGCCGGAGGACGACGATGCGGCGGTGCTGGGCGATGTCCTCGCGCGCGACCTGCGGCTGGCCGTCGGCGGCACGGTGACCGTGCTCGGCGCCGCAGGCGACGGCTCGGTTGCGGCCGATGTGCTGCGCGTCGCCGGCATCTATCACAGCGGCGTCCCCGAACTCGACCGCACGATCCTGGAAATGCCGCTGGCGCGTGCGCAGGACGCCTTCGCCATGACCGGTCGCGCCAGCACCGTCGCGCTCGGCGGCACGTCGCTGGGCGCGGTCGACGCGGCGCTGCCGGCGCTCGACGCGATCGGCAAGCGGCACGGCGTCGCACTCCTCGATTGGACTGCGCTTGAGCCGGCGATGCACGATGTGATCACGCTCAAATACGCGACCTCGATGCTGTTCTACCTGACCCTGGTCGCGGTCGTGGCCTTCATCATCCTCAACACGCTGCTGATGTCGGTACTGGAGCGCACGCGGGAATTCGGCATCCTCCTCGCCATCGGTATGAAGCCGCACCAGGTCGGGCTGCTGGTCTGGCTCGAACTCCTGGCGCTCGGCGTCCTGGGCTGCGCGATCGGCCTCGCTTTCGGAGCCGGCATCACCCTGTGGTTCGAGGTGCACGGCATCCCCTATCCGGGCCTCGACGAGATTCTGGCGCAATTCGGCCTGCCGCCGCGGCTCTATCCGATGCTGTCGCCCTTCACGGCGCTGATCGGCCCGGCGGCACTGCTGCTCGCCATCGCGATCGGCGGCGTCGCGCCCTATCTGCGCGTCGCCCGCCTGACCGCCGCCGCGGCGATGCGGGCGGCATGATCGACCGGATCCGGCTGCTCGGGCCGATCGCCTGGCGCAATCTGTGGCGCAATCCGCGGCGGACGCTGATCACCCTGGCCGTCGTCGCCATCGGCATTTGGTCGATCCTCATGTTCGACGTCATGCTGAAGGCCTGGGTCGCCGGCAGCCGCGAAGCGAGTCTTCGCGTACTGACCGGCGAGGGCCAGATCCACGCTTCCGGGTATCTCGACGACCCGAATGTGGAGAACCGCATGGCGCCGCCGGACACGGCCCTTCGGCACGTGCTGGACTCATCTCTGGTCGCCGCCTGGGCCGGCAGGGTGCGCGTGCCGGCGGTCATCCGCAGCGAATACCGCACCCGGGCGGTCACGTTCCTGGGCATCGTTCCGACGGCGGAGCGCGCCGTCTCCGACCTGCCCGCGCAGATCACCGGCGGCGTCTACCTCGCCGACCCCGCCGATCCGGGCATCGTCATCGGGCGCGACCTGGCCGAGCGTCTCAAGACGCGGCTCGGCAAGCGTGTCGTCGTCATGGCGCAAGCGGCCGACGGCCATCTCGCCGAGGCGGGGTTCGTCATCATCGGCCTGTTCGACGGGCCGAGACCGGCCGAGGACGAGTTCGTCTTCACCGGCGTCGAACCGGCGCAGTCCCTGCTCGGCATCGGCGAGGACCTGTCCGAGATCAGCTTCGCGGGAGCGACGGCGCGACCGCTCGACGAAGTCGTCTCGGCGCTCCGGCGGGCGGCGCCGTCGCTCGATGTCGAACCGTGGACCGTGCTGGTTCCGCTCGCCTACGCCATGGAGAATTTCTCCGAGACCTATGTGGCGATCTGGCTGGCGATCATGGTCGTTCTGATGGCGATCGGCATCGTGAACACCCAGCTGATGGCCGTATTCGAACGGCGGCGCGAATTCGGCCTGCTGCAGGCATTGGGCATGCGCCCCGGCCTGATCGTCGTGCAGGTGACATTGGAATCCGCGCTGCTGATCGGGCTCGGCATCGGCACCGGCATCCTGCTGATGCTCGCCACGCTCCTGCCGTTCCGCGGCGGCGTCGATCTGGGCTTCCTGGCCGCCGGCTCGGAGATGTATGGCGGCGGCCGCGTGCTCCACCCCGAGCTCGATCCCGGCGATGTCCTGCGCTTCAGCGGGATCGTCTGGGGACTCGGAATCGGCAGCGCGCTCTGGCCGGCGCGGTCGGCGGCCAGGGCCGATCCGGTCACTGCCATGAGTCACGAATGATCGGGAAGAGTGGATGAGCGCGATCATCGAATGCCGCGGCGTCGAGAAGACCTATCGCGAGGGCGCGATGGCGGTTCCGGCCCTGCGCGGCATCGATCTCGACATTGCGCCCGGCGATTTCGCGACGCTCGCCGGACCTTCGGGCTCAGGAAAGACGACTCTGCTCAGCCTGATCGGCGGGCTCGACCGGCCCACCGCCGGCGAAATCCGCCTCGACGGCGAGCCGATCGCCCGCATGGCGCCGAACCGCCTGGCCGATCTGCGGCTGCACAAGATCGGCTTCGTGTTCCAGACCTACAGCCTGATTCCGGTTCTGTCGGCGCAGGAGAATGTCGAATTCATCCTGCGGCTGCTCCGTGTGCCGCAGGTCGACCGCATCGCGCGCAGCCGGGAGGTCTTGCGTCAAGTCGGCCTCGAAGGCCTCGAAACGCGCCGGCCCGCGCGGCTTTCCGGCGGTCAGCAGCAGCGCGTCGCGGTGGCGCGGGCGCTCGCCCCCAAGCCGGCGATCGTGCTGGCCGACGAGCCGACCGCCAATCTCGACTCGAAGAATGCCGAGGAGCTGATCCGGCTCATGGCGCGGCTCAATGCTGATTCCGGCACGACATTCCTGATCGCCACGCATGACACGCGGGTGATCGCGCATTCGCGGCGGCGCATCGAGATGACCGACGGCAAGATCACGGCCGATCAGCGCCAGGAACCGGCGCATGCGCCGTGAGACCGTTTCGCGGCTGCTCCTGCTGGCGCTCGGCCTGGCCGGCGCCCCGGCACGGGCGGATCCGGACGACATCCACGGCCGGCTCGAATTCGAGGATGCCGGCCTGTCCGCGCGCGCGGACAGCGTCGATGCAGGACTCGGCATCACGGATCGCGACGACGGGCTCGGCAATCTGCGGTTCACCTGGGAGCCGAGCCGGGACGGCTGGAGTCTCTCAGTGCACTCCCTCGTCACCTTCGAGTCGGGCGGCGATGTGCGCCTGATGCGGGCGGAGGCCGGGCTCCTCCCGACCCCGCCCACGACCTGGTTCGACCTGACCGACCGGTTCGTCGATCACGGCGAGTTGCTCGGCACCGCCGGCATCGACCGGCTGGAAGCGGCCTATACCGCGCCGGATTTCGTCCTGCGGATCGGGCGCCAGGCGCTGAGCTGGGGCAGCGGACTGGTCTTCCGGCCAATGGATCTGTTCGATCCGTTCTCGCCGAGCGCCACCGACACCGAATACAAGCCCGGCACCGACATGCTCTACACGCAGTTCCTGTTCGCCGATGACGGCGATCTGCAGGTCATCGCCGTGCCCCGGCCGGCCCGCTCGGGCGGCGCGCCGACGGAAGATGCGAGTTCGTTGGCGCTGCATCTCCAGGACACGATCGCGGGGCACCAGGTGACCGGGCTGCTGGCCCGCGATTACGGCGATTGGGTCGGCGCGCTCGGCATCAACGGCGCGATCGGCGGGGCGACGTGGAATCTGGAGACAGTCCCGACATTCCTCAGGACGGGACCGACCCGCGTTTCCGCGCTCGCCAACATCAGCGACGCCGTCACGCTCCTGGACCGCAACGCCACGATCTTCGCGGAGTATTTCCGCAACGGCTTCGGCGTCGACGGCCGACATTTCGCGCTGAACCAATTGCCGCCCGACCTGACGGCGCGGCTGGCGCGCGGCCAGGTGTTCGACACGCGGCGGGACGAGCTGGCGGCCGGGCTCATCCTCGAAGTCAGCCCGCTGTTCACTATCACGCCGACGCTGATCGAGGATCTCGACGACGCCAGCGCCTTCGCCCTGGTCGCCGCCACCTATTCGCTCGGCGACGATCTCAGCCTCGTCGCGGGCGCTCAGCTCCCGATCGGCCCGACGCGGACCGAATTCGGTGGCATAGTGCTGAGTTCAGGGAATCCGACAGTACTGGCGCCGCCGACGCAGCTCTATCTCCAGCTGCGCCGCTACTTCTGACGTGCATCACCCTACCCGGAAGCGTCGCGGCGATTGATCCCGGTCAATGCCGGGCCGCTGCATGTGGGGCAACACTCCTTGCCTCGGAAGCGAGGTGCCGGTCGATGCTGATGATCCTGTCAATGGTTGGCCTGCTGATCGCGTCCTACGCGCTGATGGCGGCGCTGGTGCGGTTCGCCGCGACCGTCATCCGTCCGCGCTAGCCGGGGGGATCGTCGATGGCCATCGATATCCTGCTGATTCTCGTCGCCGCCCTGGTCGTCTACCTGTTCTACGCCGTCATCCACCCCGAAAAATTTTGACCTGGCGGAGAAGACGCGATGAATTGGCAAAGCTGGTCGCAGATCGCCGTCACTCTCGGGATCGCCTTCGCGATCAGCATCCCCGCCGGGCATTATCTGGCGAAAGTCTTCATGAATGAGAAGACCGCGCTCGACTGGCTGGTCGATCCTGTCGACAGCGTCATCTACCGGCTGATCGGCCGGCGCGCCGCGAGCCTGAAGATGGACTGGCAGGCCTATACGCTCCACATGCTGGCCAGCAATCTGTTGATGGCCCTGCTGATCTTCGCAATCCTGGTGGGTCAGGGCCTCCTGCCGCTCAATCCGCTGCATTTCCCAGGGATGGAGCCGATGCTGGCTTTCAACACGGCGGTCAGCTTCATTACCAACACGGACTGGCAGAACTATGGCGGGGAAACCACCTTGTCCAATTTCAGCCAGATGGCGGCGATCACCTTCCCGATGTTCACCTCGGCGGCGACCGGTTTCGTCGTGGCGATGGCGTTCATCCGGGCGTTCATCGTCACCGATGGCGGGGCCGATCTCGGCAATTTCTATCGTGATCTCATTCGCCTGCTGACGCGCGTCCTGCTCCCGGCCTCCTTCGTCATCGCGCTGTTTTTGGCGTGGCAAGGCGTCCCGCAGACGCTCGAGGCGAGCGTGATCGCCCATCCGATCCAGGGCGGCGAGCAGGCGATCAGCCTCGGCCCCGTCGCCTCCTTCGAATCAGTCAAGCATTTCGGCACGAATGGCGGCGGGTTCTTCAACGCCAATGCGGCGCATCCTTACGAGAACCCGACGCCGCTGAGCAATCTCGTGCTCATATTGCTGATGATGAGCCTGCCCAGCGCGCTGGTCGTCTGTTTCGGGCGGATGATCGGCGCCAGCCGGCAGAGCTGGCTGCTCTATGGCGTGATGGCCGCCATGTTGCTGTTGATCCTGCCGCTGACAATCCTGCCCGAACAAGCGGGCACGCCGATGCTGCGCGCCGCGGAGATCGACACGAAGGCGCGCGCCGACCAGCCCGGCGGCAATATGGAGGGCAAGGAAGTCCGCTTCGGCATCGGCGAGAGCGCGTTTTTCGCCGCGATCACCACGACCTTCACCACCGGCAGCGTCAACGCCATGCATGACAGCCTGACACCGCTCGGCGGTGCCGGGACGATGATCGGCATGATGCTGCAATGCGTATTCGGCGGCAAAGGCGTCGGATTCCTGAATGCGCTGATGTTCGGGGTGATCGGCGTGTTCATCGCCGGGCTGATGGTCGGCCGGACACCGGAATTCCTCGGCAAGAAGATCGAGCGGCCCGAGATCATCATGACGTCGCTGGCCTTGCTGATCCACCCTTTGGTCGTCCTGGCCCCGTCTTCCTGGTCGATGATCGCGCCTTACGGCGTGTCGTCGCTGGGCAATGGTGCGATGCACGGCTATTCGGAGGTCCTCTACGCCTTCGTCTCGTCGGCCGCCAACAACGGCTCGGCCTTTGCCGGACTCAACGGCAATACGCCTTGGTACAATCTGGCGCTCGGCCTGGTGATCCTGATCGGACGATATCCGCCGATCATCTTCATGATGGCCGTGGCGGGCTCGGTCGCCGCCAAGCCGACGCTGACGCCGAGCGTGGGAATTTTGCGAACCGACACCGTGCAATTCGGCGTGTTCTGGCTCGCCGTGATCCTGATCGTCGGCGCCTTGTCGTTCTTCCCGGCCCTGGTCCTGGGGCCCATTGCCGAGTTCTTCGCAATGAAGAACGGCCTCCTCTTCTGACCGGGTGCCAGCGAGCATGGACGCGCCTCGCCAAGACCTCGAGACCAACCCGCCGCAGAGTGTCACCCTGCACCGGAAGGTCGCGCGCGAGATCGAGCGTGCGGCCGGCGGCCGACAGCCAGCCCCGCCGCGCTACGGGGCCGCTTTGCTATGGACGGCCTTTGCGGACTCGTTCAGGAAGTTCGATCCGCGGGTGCAGATCCGCAACCCCGTCATGTTCGTCGTCTGGCTCGGCGCCGGGATTACGGCGGCGCTGACCGCCGATCCGACCCTGTTCGGCCCGACCAGCGGGTCGCGAAGCTACAATTTGGCGGTGACGGTCATACTCCTTCTGACCGTCTGGTTCGCCAATTTCGCCGAGGCCCTCGCCGAAGGCCGCGGCAAGGCCAAGGCCGCATCGCTGCGCAAGACCAAGACCGAATTGCTGGCCAATCGAATCGACGAGGAAACGGGCGCGGCCGAGCGGGTGGCGGCTACCGCGCTGCGCAAGGGTGACCTGGTCGCCGTCGTGAAGGGCGAGTTGGTTCCGGCCGACGGCGAGATCATCGAGGGCGTTGCCTTTGTCGATGAATCCGCGATCACCGGCGAATCGGCACCCGTGCTGAAGGAACCGGGCAGCGACATGTTCTCATCGGCCACGGCCGGCACGCTGGTCATCTCGGACCAGCTGCGCATCCGGGTCACCGTCGATCCCGGCGAAAGCTTTCTCGACCGGATGATCCGGCTGGTCGAAGGCGCGCACCGGCAGAAGACTCCGAACGAGATCGCGCTGACCGTCCTGCTCGCCATCCTGACGTTGATATTCGTCATCGTCGTGGCGGCGATGGCGCCGGTCGCCGGCTACCTCGACGCGAGGATCAATGTTGCCGACCTGATCGCGCTGCTGGTCGCGCTGATTCCGACGACCATCGGCGCCCTGCTTTCGGCGATCGGCATCGCCGGTATCGATCGCACCGTCCGCTTTAACGTGCTCGCCATGTCCGGCAAGGCGGTGGAGGCGGCAGGCGATGTCCAGACGCTGCTGCTCGACAAGACCGGCACCATCACGATCGGCAACCGGCAGGCGACGGAACTCATTCCGCTGAGCGGCGTCACTGCCATGGAATTGGTCAAGGCGGCCCATCTCGCTTCCAGCTTCGACACGACGCCGGAAGGGCGGACCGTCGTCGTGTTCGCCGAGAAGCTGGGTGCCGTCCGCGATGCGGCCCTCGATCACGCGCATCCGCTCGACTTCTCGGCCGAGACCCGCATGAGCGGTACGAACATGCCGGATGGCAGGATGATCCGCAAAGGCGCGGTCAATGCCATCATTCGCCACGTTACCGAGGCTTTCGGCGGCCCGCAGCCGCCGGATCTGCGCGCCGCCGCCGACGGCATCGCCCGGAAGGGGGCGACGCCGCTGGCGATTTCGGTGGATGGGCGGATCCTCGGTCTAGTCGCGCTCTCGGATGTGCCGAAGCCCGGCATTCGCGAGCGTATCCGGCAATTGCGCGAGATCGGCATCCGCACGATCATGGTGACCGGCGACAACCCCGTGACGGCGCAAGCCATCGCCGCCGAGGCCGGGGTCGATGATTTCGTGGCCGAGGCCAAGCCGGAGGCGAAGCTGCAATTGATCCGCGACGAGCAGGCCAAGGGCAGGCTGGTGGCGATGACGGGCGACGGCACCAATGACGCACCGGCCTTGGCCCAGGCCGATGTCGGGCTCGCCATGCATTCCGGAACCAACGCCGCGAAGGAAGCGGCCAATCTGATCGATCTCGATTCAGACCCGACCAAGCTCATCGATCTGGTCGCCATCGGCAAGCAGATGCTGATCACGCGCGGCGCCTTGACGACGTTCTCGATCGCCAACGACGTCGCCAAATACTTCGCCATCATCCCGGCCATGTTCATGACGGCGCTGCCCGGCCTTTCGGCGTTGAATGTCATGCGGCTGGCGACGCCGCAGAGCGCAGTTCTCTCGGCGCTGATCTTCAACGCCCTGATCATCCCGGCGCTGATCCCGCTGGCGCTCCGCGGCGTCCGGTTCCGGCCGAAAAGCGCGGAAGCGACCTTCTACCGGAACTTGATCGTCTATGGCGCGGGCGGCCTGATCGCCCCGTTCATCGGCATCACGCTGATCGATCTGTCGCTGTCGGTGCTGCTGTGAGAGGGGGTGAGATGATTGCGATGCTGGTGACCGCGTTGCGCGCTGCCCTCGCGACGTGTCTGCTGTGCGGCCTGCTCTACCCCCTTGCCGTCTGCGGACTGGCGCAGATACTCGTGCCCGACCAGGCCAATGGCAGCCTCGATCGCGACGCCGACGGCACGATCATCGGTTCGTCCCTCATCGGCCAGCGCTGGGACGGGCCGGAATGGTTCCACGGCCGCCCCTCGGCAACCACCGGGGTCGACCCGAGCGACGCGACGAAGACCGTGCCGGCGCCCTATAACGCAGCGAGTTCGACCGGCTCCAACCTCGGGCCGACCAGCCAGGCGCTGAAAGACCGGCTGGTCGCGGATCGCGAAGCCCTGGAACTTGCCCGACCGGAGCTGGCAGGCAAGCTCCTGCCGGCCGACATGTTGACTGCCTCCGCGTCCGGCCTCGACCCCGATATCAGCCCGGCCAACGCCTTCCTCCAGGCGCCGGTTGTCGCTCGGGCGCGCGGCGTTCCGACCGACCGCATCGACGATTTGATCCGAAGCCGTGTCACGGATCGGAGCCTTGACGTCTTCGGCGAGAAGCGGGTGAACGTCATGGCGCTGAATCTGGCCTTGCGACGGACTTATCCGCCTCCGGCTCCCGGCACGCCGCCGCAGCGTCAAGGCGCCCCGCAATGATCCCCTTTCATCCCGCAAGGCACGGCCGCCGGGCGGCGGTGCTCGCCAGCATCGCCGCGTGCCTGATCGCCCTCGGCCTCGCCAGCAGCTATGTCGTCGACTGGCTCTGGTTCTCGAGCGTCGGCTACCGCGCGGTGTTCTGGACCATTCTCGCCGCCAAAACCGTCTTGTTTGCTTCGGTCTGTATCGCAACCGCAGCGTCCCTCGGGGCGTCCGGGATGCTCGCCTTGCGGTTTGCCGGGCGGCGCGGGCCATGGCTTCCCGCTGCCCCCGGCCAGGCATCCGCGGCCGCCTCGACCCTGCACACGATCATCGCCGGCCCGTTTGCGGGCAGTGCCCCGTCGCTGCCGCGGCGGCTCATGATCGCGAGCATGAGCGTCGTCCTCGGGATACTGGTCGCCGCGGGCGAGGCCGGCAATTGGGACTTGGCGCTGCGTTTCATTCACCAGGCGCCATACGGCCAGAACGATCCCGTCTTCGATCAGGATGTGGGATTCTATTTTTTCTCGCTACCGGCGTATATCGCGCTCAAGAACTGGATGCTGCTGACCTTGGGCTTGAGCGCGCTGGTCGCGGCGCTCGTGTATTGGATCCAAGGCGACATCGTCGTCGACGACCGGACGCGGTGGATGTCACCGGCCGCTGCCGCCCATGGCTCGGTCCTGTTGGGCCTCTTCTTCGGGGTACAGGCCTGGTCCTACGCGCTCGACCGCTTCCTCCTGCTCTATGGCGACAATGGCGTGGTCGTCGGGGCCGGCTACACCGACCTTCATGTCAAGCTGCCGGTCCTGCTGGTGTTGGCGGTGTTCGCGACCATCGCCGCTCTCGCCTCGTGGAGCAATCTGCGGCGGCCGGGGTACAAGCTCCCCTTGGCGGCGACGATCCTGGTGTTCGGCGGCTGGGTCGTGCTGGGGCTGGCGCTGCCGGCGCTGTTCGAACGCCTCTACGTCAAGCCGAGCGAGTTGCAGCTCGAAGGGCCTTATCTGCAGCGCAACATCGCCGCCACCCAGGAGGCGTTCAATCTCCGCAAGGTGACCGTCAAACCATTTCCTGCCGAACAGGGCCTGAACTCTCAATCGCTCCAGGATAATCGCGCGACCATCGACAATATCCGGCTGTGGGACTGGCAGCCCTTGATCGATACTTTCGCGCAGCTTCAGGAGATCCGGACCTACTACAAATTCCAGGGCGTCGATGTCGACCGGTATGAACTCGACGGCGCGTATCAGCAGGTGATGCTGGCGGCCCGCGAGTTGGCGCCTGCGCTGCTCCCGCCCAATGCCCAGACCTGGGTCAACCTCCATCTGCTGTTCACCCATGGCAATGGCGTGGTCATGTCCCCGGTCACGCGGAAATCCACGGAGGGCCTGCCGCTGTTCTACTTGCAGGACATTCCGCCGACTCCCACCGGCGGACCGGTCATCGACGAACCGCGCCTCTATTTCGGCGAGGCCGCGGATTCCTATGTGATCGTGAAGGGCAGTATCCCGGAATTCGACTACCCGAAGGGCAAGGACAATGTCTATGCCAGCTACGACGGGGCGGACGGGGTGGCCCTCGGCGGGGCCGCGCTCCGGAGCCTGTTCGCCTGGTATTTCGGCGATCCGAACATACTACTGAGCAGCTACATCACAGCCGACAGCCGGATTCTGTTCCACCGCAACATTCAAGACCGGGTCAGGACGATCGCGCCCTTCTTGCGCCTGGATCACGACCCTTATGCGGTGGTCAGCCAGGGCCGAATCTTCTGGATCCAGGACGCCTATACCACGACCGACCGGTTCCCCTACGCCGCGCCCGCCGCCGGGCGGATCAATTACATCCGCAACTCGGTCAAGGTCGTGATCGATGCCTATAATGGCGCGGCAACATTCTATCTGATGGACCCTGCGGACGCGATCGCCGAAACCTATCGCCGCATCTTCCCGGGACTGTTCAAACCTTTCGCGGCGATGCCGCCGGATCTGCAGCGGCATATCCGCTATCCCGAGGATCTCTTTCTCATCCAGGCCCAGACCTACCGGACCTATCACATCGGAGCGCCGGAAGTTTTCTACAACCGAGAAGATCTTTGGCAATTCCCGCGTCAACCGACCGGCATCGATGGCGGCCTCGACAATGCCCGGATGGCGCCCTACTACATCACCATGCGCCTGCCCGGGGACGACGGCGCCGAGTTCTTCCTCATGCTGCCCATGGTGCCGAGCCAGCGCGAGAACATGATCGCGTGGCTGGCCGCGCGCTGCGACCCGCCGAACTATGGCGAGTTGATCGTCTACGAATTCCCCAAGGAGAAGCTGGTCTACGGTCCCTTTCAGATCGAGGCGCGCATCAATCAGAACACCGACATCTCGCAGCAAATATCCTTATGGAACCAGATGGGCTCGCGGGTCATCCGCGGAAACCTTCTCGTCGTGCCGATCGAGAATTCGCTGCTCTACGTGTCGCCCCTCTATCTGCGCGCCGAGACCGGCCAATTGCCGGAGCTCAAGCGGGTGATCGCCGCCTATGGCGACCGCGTGGTCATGGAGGAGACGCTCGGCGCGGCGCTCGCCGCATTGTTCAAGGATGCCGTTCCCGCCCGCCCCGCGTCAGGCGCCCCCGAGGGAGCGGAGGACGCGCGAGCGGCCGCGGCGCTCGGGCACTACGACCAGGCAATCGCACGGTTGAAAGCCGGTGACTGGGCCGGGTTCGGCGCCGATCTGGACGCGCTGCGGCCGATCCTGGAGGATCTGCAGCAGCACCCGGGCGGCCGCTGATATCGCGGCAGGCTCTGGCAGGGTTGCCCCTTGTCGCCCGCGATTGCTACGGGCTTTGCATGAAAGGGCGACCCATCGCTGCTCGAATTTATATGCGCTCCGGCGCTACCGTCAGGCAAAAGAGGATCGGCGAGGCGGGGCGAAGAGGGATCATGACAACGGTCAACGACGAATACATCCTCGGCCAAGTCAAGGGCAAGATCGGCGAGATTCTGGACCGCATCGCGCGCGAGCGGCCGGAGCTTTCGCCAGTGGATCGCGAGGCCGCGGCCATGCGCATCGCTCACCAGGAATTGCTGGTCGCGTTCACGTCGCGGCCGGATTTGGTGAAGCGCTTCAATGAAATGGCCGCCGAGCACTGGCTGCGCACGATCGCGGCCGGCGTGGCGAGCCCACGCCTGGGGTGATCCCGCAGTCAGGGAAGCGGCGGTTGATCAAAAGCGGGCTCCGGAGATGACACGCCGGCAGATCTTGCCCTAATCGGTGGTGCCGGCAACACTGGTGACGCCATGCGCGGCGCCTTCGGCGTCCGTGAACCGGACGAAGACGCGGGCGGTTCCGGGAGCAAAGCCGACCCGACGATTCGCCGTCACGAAGATGGAAAAGGTCGGCGTCGCATCGGTATTCGGCGTGAACGGCAAGCCGATCCGGATGGTCGCCGTCACCTTGTTCGAGGCGGTCGCGACGATGGACACACTGCCTGCGGCCGGGGACACACGGCGGCGCCGGAGACGGCGCCCGGCGAAATCGGGGCCAACTTCACCCAGCCGCTCTGGTTCCGATGGAAGCCGTTCGCCTTTTCACTCGAGCATCCCGCCAAATGAGGCTGCGCCCGATCGCGGAACGCTGCGCTGCCTTACGCGATTCCTCTGAAGCGTCGGAAATATGGCGCGCCCGAAGAGATTCGAACTCCTAACCCCCAGATTCGTAGTCTGGTGCTCTATCCAGTTGAGCTACGGGCGCGCGGGCCGCGATGCGTCGGGGCACCGCGTAATCAAGGCGGCGGACACTAGCGGAAGCCGGCTTGAGCTGCAAGTCTCTGGCGCTCGCCCGCTGCGGCGAGCCCGGAAGCCGGGGCATGCGCCCGGTGCAGAGCGCCGCGGGCGGACGCGTGACTGCGGCCGGTGCCGTCGGCATAATGCCGGCCGAAGATGCAATGCCTGAGGATCCATGCCGCAACCGACCATCGTGACATGACCGGCCCCGCGCCCTTGTCCCACAGCTTTCCCGTCACCTGGGAGGAACTGCACCGTCACGCCCGCGCTCTCGCCTGGCGCCTCCTGGACCGAGGGCCGTTCATCGGCATCGTCGCGGTCACGCGCGGCGGCCTCGTGCCGGCGGCGATCGTGGCACGCGAGCTCGACCTCCGCCTGATCGACACCGTTTGCATCGCCAGCTATGACGAGCAGCGTAAAGGCGCACTCAAGGTGCTGAAGGGCATCGAAGGCGACGGCGCGGGGTGGCTGGTGATCGACGACCTCGTCGATACCGGTGATACTGCAAAACTGGTGCGCGCCATGCTGCCCAAGGCCCATTTCGCCACTATCTACGTGAAGCCGGCCGGTGCACCGCTCGTCGACACCTTCGTCACGGAGTTCAGCCAGGACACCTGGATCCTGTTCCCCTGGGACATCGAGCCGCAATTCTCGCCGCCGCTGCATACGATCAAGCGCTGACTGCACGGGCGAATGCCCCTTCCCTTCGCCGGGTGGAAATGCCATCAGGACGGCGAAGGAGCCCCGCACTGCAAGTGACCATTTCGCCGCCTCCATCCACCGACGATCTCGCGCTCCGTCCGGTCGTCGTCCTGCAGCCCAAGGCGGAACGGCGGGCGGAGCTGGGCCATCCCTGGATCTACTCCAACGAAATCGTCCTCGATCCGGCGGCCAAGGCCTTGCCGCCCGGCACGCTGGTGACGGTCGTGACCTCGGAAGGACGGCGGCTCGGCGTCGCCAGCTTCAACCCGCATCCGCTGATCGGACTGCGGCTGTTCGATCGCGACCCGGGCCGGTGTATCGACGCCGGGTTCTTCGCCGCACGGCTGAAGCGCGCGCTCGATATCCGCACTCGCCTCTTCGCCGAGCCGCATTACCGGCTGCTCCATGCCGAGGCCGACGGCGTGCCCGGGCTGATCGTCGACCGCTACGGGCCAGCGCTTGTGTGCCAGATGAATACGGCCGGGACGGCGCGCCTCGAAGCGGCGATCGTCGAAGCGCTCGACCGGGTTCTGCAGCCGGAGACCATCGTGCTGCGCAACGACAGCCCGGCGCGCATGCTCGAAGGGCTGGAGCCGGAAACCCGTGTCCTGCGCGGGACAGCCGCGGCGCCGTTCACCTTGCGCGAGAATGGCTGCAACTTCCTGGCCGATCTGTCGGGTGGACAGAAGACCGGCTGGTTCTTCGACCAACGGCCGAACCGCGCCTTCATAGCGGCGCTGGCCGCCGATGCGCGGGTGCTCGATGCCTATAGCTTCACCGGCGGCTTCGGCGTGCTGGCGGCCGCGCGCGGAGCTGCTGAGGTGACGTTGCTCGACCGGTCGCAAGCCGCGCTCGACCTGGCGCTGCGGGCGGCTGCGCTCAACGGTGTCGCCGACAGGGTGAAGATCCGGCAAGGCGAGTCCTTCGAGACGCTCGATGCGCTCATCGCCGCCAAGGAGCGGTTCGACATCGTGATCCTCGACCCGCCGGCCTTCGTCAAATCGAAGAAGGATCTGGGGCCGGGCGGCCGCGCCTATCGCAAGCTCGCGCGGATGGGTGCGGCGCTGACGGCGCGCGGCGGGTTCCTGCTGACCGCGTCGTGTTCGCACAACATGACGCTCGACCTGTTCGGCGAGGCCGCGCGCCACGGCATTCAGGATGCCGGGCGGACGGCGCGCCTGATCCATACCGGCTTTGCCGGGCCGGACCATCCGACCCATATCGCACTCCCGGAATCCGCCTATCTGAAGGCCCTGGTGCTGGCGATCGATTGAGCCGCGCCGGCGGAACCGGAGGCGGGCATTGAACCCGAGAGGCGGCGCGCCCACCTTGGAAGGAACGGTAATCGGGGAATGCCCATGGCTGGTGACGGTCGCAATCTCCCGACCGCGGCGCGGCAAGCCGAGGTCGACGCATTTCTGCGCCAGGTGGCGGCGGCCCCCGCGCCGCGCGCAGGCGACGGTGCCGGGCGGCTGATTTTCGCGCTCGACGCGACGGCCAGCCGTCAGCCGACCTGGGATCGTGCCTGCCACATTCAGGCCGAGATGTTCGCAGAGACCGCTTCGCTCGGCGGGCTTGCCCCGCAGTTATGCTATTTTCGCGGTTTCCGCGAGTTCGAGACCGCGCCGTGGCTGACGGAGGGCGACGCGCTGATCCGGCGCATGACCCAGGTGACGTGCCTCAGCGGACGGACGCAGATCGGGCGCGTGTTGCGCCATGCCGTGGCCGAAGCCTCGAAAAACCGGGTCAACGCGCTCGTCTATATCGGCGACTGCATGGAGGAAGAGACCGATCAGCTGGGCGACCTCGCCGGGCAATTGGGTCTCCTCGGCGTACCGGCCTTCATCTTCCAGGAAGGCAACAATACTCGGGCGAAGCGCGCCTTCGAGGACATCGCCCGGCTGACCCGCGGCGCCTATATGCGCTTCGACGCAGACAGCGCCCGGGTCTTGCGCGACCTGCTCAAGGCCGTCGCCGTCTATGCCGCAGGCGGCCGGAAGGCGCTCACGGCCTATGCCGGCAGGACCGGCGGCGAGGTGCTTCGCCTCACTGCGCAGCTGCCGTGAGGGTGCCGTGCCGTGGGTGATTCTCGGCCTGCTCGCCGCGGCGTTCGCGCTGGGAGCGCTTAGTTTCCTGACCACGGTGTCGCCGGCGGCGATCCGGCGCGGCCTCGCCTGGGCGCCCGGCTTTGCCGTGGCGGCAGTCGCCCTGTTCCTGATCCTGACCGGACGCGGCCTGCTCGATGTGCCGCTCGTACCATTCATCCTATGGCTGTGTCTGCGGCAGAGCGGCGCATCGCTCCGGCAGAGCGCGCTCGGTTCCGGCGGCGGCGCTGCGTCGACCGGCGGAGCCGCGGCGGGCGGCGCGACCTCCGCGATCGAGACGCCGTGGCTGCGCATGGCGCTCGACCGGGCGACCGGCGCACTCGACGGCGAAGTGCTTGCCGGGCACTTTGCCGGGGCACCGCTCGCCCGTCTCGATCTGGAACAGCTGTGCGATCTTCATGCCGAATGCCTGGCCGCCGATGAACAATCCGCGCGCCTGATCGAGGCCTATCTCGATCGCCAGCACCCGGGCTGGCGCGACCGGCCGCAAGCGAGACCGTCGGGACGGATGAGCCGCGACGAGGCGCTGCAGATCCTCGGCCTCGCCGCCAGCGCCAGCGTCGACCAGATCCGTGAAGCGCATCACCGGCTGATGCTGAAGCTGCATCCCGACCTCGGCGGCACCGACTACCTCGCCGGCCAGATCAACATGGCGCGCGACGTGCTCTTGCACTCCTGACCGGGGTGGTGCCGGACAGCCCCTATTCCGCCACCTGACGCGGCACCGCTTCGCACCAGCCGCGCGGCATCGTCAGCCGGAAAGTAGTGCCGCCGGCGGAGGTTTCGAGCAGTACCAGGTCGCCACCGTGAGCCCGGGCGATTTCGCGGCAGATGGCAAGGCCGAGGCCGGTGCCGCCGGGCCGCGCGGACCCGACGAAGGGCCGGAACAAATTGTCGCGGGCGCGCGGCGGCAGGCCGCGGCCATTGTCCGCAACCTCGATGTCGAGGCCGCCATTGGCGCCCGGGCCGCCGCTGAAGATGATCCGCGTGGCCCCGGCCTCGATCGAGTTTCGGGTCAGGTTCAGGAGCGCACGGAACAACTGATCGCGGTCGCCTTCGATACCGCAGCCCTCGGTCAGATTGTCAATGCGCAAGCCGGCCGCGTCGGGGCCGCAGGCCGCGATGATCTCGTGCACCAGCGCTTCCAGCGGAAACCGGACCAGGGTCAAGGGCGGCGAGTCATCGCGGGTGAAGGCGAGCGTGCCGGCGCAGAGCCTTGCCGCACGGTCGATCGCCGCCAGGACCGACGAGGCGGCACGGCGCACGTCGGGCGAGCGGTTTTCGGCGAGCTGGTCGGAAACGAGCCTGGCCGTCGACAGAATATTGCGCAGATCGTGATTGACCTTGGTCACGGCCGTGCCCAACGCCGCGAGCCGGGCGCGCTGCCCCAGCGCCTGGCGTACCGCCTCCTGCATATGAGCAAGCTCGCGTTCGGCCACGCCCAGCTCGTCTCGGCGCGACGACGGCAGAATGACGCGGCTGGCATCGTCCGGCTCGGCCCGGAACGCGATCATGCTCGCGGTCAGCCGCCGCATCGGCCAGACGACCAGCCATTGCAGGCTGAAATAGAGGAGAGTTCCGGTCACCGCCGACACCGTCAGCGTCATCACCAGCACGCGCAGACCATATTCGGTCATCGCCGCGCGCAGCGGCGCCTCGCCCAGCGTGATCTGTAGCGCCATCGACGGCGTGCGCGGCGAGATGCCGGATACGGCCATGAGCCGGTCGCCGCCATGCAGGAAAACCGACAACGCATCGACGATCTGCTGCCAATTGTCTTCCTTGCGCAGGTCGAAGACCAGTTGCACCTTGCTCGGTACTTTCGAGCGCAGCAGACCTTCGAGATTGTCCGAGGTGTGGCCGCGCTCCTCGGGCATGGCGCTGTAGGCGCCGACATTGTCCAGTAGCTGGTCGGTGAGGTCCTGGCTCACCACATTGTCGGGGGCAGCCTCGAGCGCCATCAACGCCAGGCAGGCGCCGGCCAGTTTGTCTTCGAGATAGAAGACGCGGAAACGCGAAACCGAGGGAACGAACAGCAACACTTCGCCGAGCACGACGAAGGCGACGGTCAGCGCCAGCAACCGCGCCGACAGGCTGCGCAGAGGTGAAGGCAGGGACCGGATCGGGCGCATCATGCCGCGGAGTCTAGCACGATTCCCACCGCGGTCACGCGTGCCGCGTTGATCGGGTCGGGTGCCGGTCCCATATGCGGGATCCGAAGTGCTTGATTCAAACGACTGCATCGCTCGGGGGTTGCCGGCTGGCCCGTCCTGGCGTACTGGCTTGCAGGGAACGGGAACGAAGGTGAAGCGGAAACGTGATTCTGAGGATCGAGAGACCGCGATATCCGCAAGCGGATCGGGCGAGGCGGCGCCGGGAGAGGCGAGAGCAGGCGTGAGCAGAACGCCCTCGCACACGCCCGCTCTGGGCTCGCGCCGCACCCTTCTCGAGCGCGGCCAGACGCTTCGTTACAGCCGGTTCGTCGGCCGCGCGAAGCTGATTCTGCCGAGCGTCGCCGGTGCGCTGATCGTCGCGGTCGCGGTGTGGCCCTATCTGTCGGTTAGCTTCGAACGGCTGAAGCCGGTCTTCCTGAAACTCGATTTCGCCCAGCTGCGCGACCAGAAGATGATCAATCCGCGCTACAGCGGGGTCGACAAGGACAAGCGGCCGTTCACGGTCAGCGCCGACGCGGGACGGCGGAGCGCGACCGATGCGAGCGGCGACGACGATCTGGTCGCACTCGACGGACCGAAAGCCGATATCCTGACCAAGGAGGGAGCCTGGGTCGTGGTCGCCGGCGACACCGGAATCTATCAGGCGCAAACGCATTTCCTGGACCTATTCGGGCATGTGACGTTGTTTCACGACAAGGGCTATGAATTCAAGACAAGTTCCGCGCGAGTCGACCTCGATTCCGGCACGGCGGAGGGTCATGAACCGATCGCCGGCGACGGCCCTTCCGGTACTGTCTCCGGCGAAGGGTTCCGCGTGCTGCAAAAGGGCGACATTGTGATCTTCACCGGCAAGAATCACCTGGTTCTCGACCACATCCACGGCGACGGAAGCTAAATTGGCTGAGCTATCAACTCGGCGGCTTCGCCATTTATTCCCGTTGGTGCCGGGGCTCCTGGTTGTCGTTTCGGCCGGCCTCTCGCCGAGTTTCGGCCAGACTGCTGCGGGTCAGAACGCCGCGGGTCAGGCTGCGCCCGGCGCTCAAGCTGCAGCGCCGGCGACCTCGCCCAAGACGAAGCCGCAAAAGCCGGCCGCGCCTGCCGGTACCGCGAAACCTGCGCCCGCCGCCAAGCCCGCGGCGGCGCCCGCCAAAACGGCACCGGCACCTGTAAAGCCAGCGTCGGCGCCGACAGCACAAGCGGCGCCGGCCGCGGCACCCAGCGCCGGACTCGGGCTCGGCACCGGCTCCGGCCCGGTCGACGTCACGTCGGACGAGAGCCTCGAAATGCAGCAGTCGAACAAGGTTTATATTGCGCGCGGCAATGCCGTCGCGAAGCGCGGCGACCGAACGCTCTATGCCGACACGCTGATGGCCTATTATCGCGACGTGCCGAATACCAGCCAGACCGAGATCTGGCGCGTCGTGGCGGATGGCAATGTCAAGATCACGACGCCGACCCAGACGGTGGTCGGCGACCACGCAATCGACGATCTCGACACGAAGACCGACATCATCACCGGCAAGAATCTCAAGCTGACGACGCCGACCGACGTCATCACGGCGCGCGACAGCCTGGAATGGTATGAGGACAAGAGCGTCGCCGTGGCGCGCGGCGACGCGCTCGCGATCCGCCACACCGACAAGGGCGAAAGGCGGATCCGGGGCGATATCCTGGTGGCGCTGGTCGTGCAGCCGGAAGGCCAGCCGCAGCGCATCAGCCGGGTCGACGCGACCGGCCATGTCGTGGTCTCAACCCCGGATCAGGTCGGCACCGGCGACCAGGGCGTCTACAATGCCGAAACCGGCATCGCGACCTTGACCCATCATGTGACCTTGGCGCGCGGCGACAATACGCTCACCGGCGAATACGGTGTCGTCGACACCGACAAGGGTGTGAGTCGCCTGCTGCCGCGACCGCCGACCGAGGCGGATCAAAGCCGCGGCCGGGTCAATGGCTATATCGTGCCGCGGCAGAAGAGCCCGGCCGGGGCCAACGCCAAACCGGCTGCCGGCACCCCCGCGGCGAGTGCGGCGCAAAATGTTCCGCCGGATGCGGCAAAAGCACGCTAGAGTGGAGCCGATGACGATTCGAACGCCCTCCTCTTCGAAACACGGCAATCCGCCCGCCAGTGCCGGGCTCGGCGCCGGCCGGCCGCGCCTCGTCACTCCGCGCCCCGGCCTGGTCGCCAGCAATCTCGGCAAGAGCTTCCAGAAACGGCCGGTGCTGCGCGACGTCTCGATCTCGGTCAAACGGGGCGAGGTTGTCGGATTACTCGGCCCGAACGGCGCCGGCAAGACCACTTGCTTCTACATCGTCACCGGGCTGATCAGCGCCGATATCGGCGCGGTCACGCTCGACGGCCACGATATCACCAGCCTGCCGATGTATCGGCGGGCGCGCCTCGGCATCGGCTACCTGCCGCAGGAAGCGTCGATCTTCCGCGGCCTCAATGTCGAACAGAACATCCGCTCGGTGCTCGAAGTGGTGGAGCCGGTGCGGGAGGCGCGAGAGGCCATGCTCGACGAGCTCTTGGCCGAGTTTTCGATCAGCCACTTGCGGCGCACGCCCGCCTTGGCATTGAGCGGTGGCGAGAGGCGGCGCGTCGAAATCGCCCGTGCGCTCGCCATCCAGCCACATTTCATCCTGCTCGACGAGCCGCTTGCCGGCATCGATCCGATCGCGGTCAACGACATCCGCGAACTGGTGCGGCATTTGAAGAATCGCGGGATCGGCGTGCTGATCACGGATCACAACGTCCGCGAGACGCTCGACATCGTCGACCGGGCCTATATCCTGCATGATGGTAGAGTGTTGCGCGAAGGCCTGCCGGCGGAGATCGTAGCGGACGCCAATGTCCGTCGGGTCTATCTCGGTGAAAGGTTCAGCTTGTAGGTCGGTGGTGTAGAGATGGCGCTCAGCCAGAGGCTCGATCTCCGACAGACCCAATCGTTGGTCATGACGCCGCAGCTGCAGCAGGCGATCAAGCTGCTGCAGCTGTCCAACCTCGAGCTCGTCGACTACGTCGAGCTGGAACTCGAACAGAACCCGCTCTTGGAGCGTGACGACGGCGATCCTGAATTGCCGGTGGCGGCAGATGTCCCGACGGCTGAGCCGGTGCCCGAAGTGACCGAAACAGTCCAAGCGCTCAACGGCGAATCCAGCTTCGATGGTGACGACAAGGACGCCTGGAGTGCCGCCAGCGGCGCAGAAGGCCAGGGCGAACTCGACTATGCCGGCGATGCCGAAGCTTGGAAGAGCCGCAATTCTGCGCCCGCCGACAATGGCGATCTGCCCGGCCTGGAAGAAACGCTACGCCAGAGCGTGACACTGCGCGAACACCTGGTTGGGCAGCTCAATTGCGACATCGAGGATCCGGCCGAGCGCATGATCGGCCTGTTCATGATCGATCTGGTCGACGATGCCGGCTATCTGACCACGGAACTTCCAGAGATCGCGGCGACACTGGGATGTTCGGTTGAGCAGGCGGCTTCGGTCCTGGAGCGCCTGCAGCGCTTCGACCCTTCCGGCATTTTCGCCCGCAATCTTAAGGAATGTCTGGCGATCCAGTTGCGCGAACGGCAGCGCCTCGATCCCTGCATGCAGCTCCTGCTCGACCACCTGCCGCTCTTGGCTTCGCGCGATATCGGCGCCTTGATGCGTGTCTGCAATGCGGATGCCGAAGATCTGTCCCAGATGGTGGCGGAGATCAAGGCGCTCAATCCTAAGCCCGGCCTCGCTTTCGACGGGGCGCCGGCACAGCCTGTCGTCCCCGACATCATCATGCGGCCGCAGCCCGGCGGCGGCTGGTTGATCGAGCTCAACAACGAGACTCTGCCCCGCGTACTGGTCAACACCCGCTACTATTCGAAGGTCTCTCGTTCAGTTTCCGGTAAGCCGGATCGTGATTATCTCAGCGAGAGGCTGCAATCAGCCAACTGGCTCGTCAAATCGCTGCACCAGCGGGCCAACACCATCTTGAAGGTCGCTACCGAGATCGTGCGTCAACAGGAAGCCTTCTTCGCCCATGGCGTCTCGCAATTGCGGCCGCTGATTCTGCGCGATATCGCCGAAGCGATCGGGATGCATGAGAGCACCGTCAGCCGCGTAACCAGCAACAAATACGTTGCAACGCCGCGCGGTCTGTTCGAATTGAAATACTTTTTCACCTCGTCCATACCGGCCGCAAACGGTGCGGCCGCTCATTCGGCCGAAGCGGTCAAGTTCAAGATCAAATCCCTTATCGACACCGAAACCGCTGCCGAGGTGTTATCCGATGACCGGCTCGTAGAGCTGCTCCGCGTCGACGGCATCGACATTGCGCGGCGAACGGTCGCCAAATACCGCGAGGCGTTGCGGATTCCATCCTCGGTGCTGCGGCGGCGCGACAAATCGCTCGGGATTGGATAAGTACTGACGCCACTCTGGACCGCCGCGGAGGTCGAGGCATCTGGCGCCCCTTGGCGGCCCCGCAGCCGGGAAAGCCGGCCGTGCGGACATCCGGCGCCGCGTGCGAGACGCCGGCGCAGTTGGATACAGGAGGTCATGATGACGATGCAGTTCAGCGTCACTGGTAAGCAGATCGATGTCGGCAACGCGCTGAGCCAGCATATCGAACAATCGGTCGGCAACCTGGTCGGCAAATATTTTGGCAGCGGCATCGAGTCCCACGCCGTTCTGTCGCGCGAGGCGCATCTCATTCGCTGCGACCTGTCGGTCCATATCGGCCGCGGCATCCTGGTCCAGGCGAGCGAGAAGGATATCGACCCCTACAAGGCCTCGGACCGGGCATGCGAGCGGATCGGCAAGCAGATGCGCCGCTACAAACGCCGCCTGCGCGATCATCATAACGGTGCCGAAAGCAAGTTCCACGAAGCACTCGAAGCACAATATGCTATTCTCGCGCCCGAACCCGAGGAGCCCGACGAGGCTCGCCCGGACGAGACGGGTATCGACGCCCATAACGGGCGGCCGCTCGTCGTGGCGGAGATGACGACTGAAATTCCTACTCTCACCGTCGGCGAGGCCGTGATGCGAATGGATCTTGCGGATTCTCCGGCGTTGATGTTCAGAAGCTCCGCCCATGGCGGGCTGAACGTCGTCTACCGGCGCAAGGACGGCCATATCGGCTGGATCGACCCGCGCCAACCCGGCGGCAAGGCGTGAGGCACTCCAGGATCAACTGATGGAAATGTTCGATTTGATCTCGCCGGAAAGCGTGATCGCCAATTTCCGGGTCGCAAATAAAAAGCAGGCGCTCCAGGAATTGGCGAAGCGCGCGGCCGCCGTGACCGGACAGAGCGAAAAGCAGATCTTCGATGTGCTGGCAGAGCGCGAGCGACTCGGCACGACCGGCGTCGGCATGGGCATCGCCATTCCTCATGGCAAGCTGTGCGGTATCGAGCGCATGACCGGAGTCTTCGCCCGGCTGGAAAAGCCGATCGACTTCGAAGCGATCGATGATCAGCCGGTCGACCTCATTTTCCTGCTGTTGGCACCGGAAGGGGCCGGAACGGAACATTTGAAGGCACTGGCGCGGGTGTCCCGGCTGCTCCGCGACCGCGCGATCTGCGCCAAACTGCGCGGCACCGACAATCAGGATGCGCTCTACGCCTTGTTGACCGAGGATCAGGCATCGCACGCCGCGTAATCTGTCATTCCAAACCCCGCTCTCCGGGATGGCGCGCCATCTTGCCGCTTCGATTGGCGGCAATCGGCACCCCCTCCCGGCGCCAGCGGGGTTGGCAAACAGGCAACAAGGTTCATTTAACATTTCGTCGCTAACCTTCTACAGACTGTGACGCCCGTAAATTCCGCATAAAGTGACAGAAATGCACGTCGGGCGATGGGTGACGGGGCAGCAATGGAAGATCGGCGTGCCGACGGAACCGAGCGCGGCGCAGGGAGCATTGGCGAAGCGGGCGCTTGGGCTCCGGCTTTTGACGCCAGTTACGATCCCATGTGGATCGAAGATTGTGAATCTGGGCGCGTCCTCGCAGTCAATGACGCTGCCCTGCGGCGGTACGGCTATACGCGGGCGCAGTTCCTGGCCATGGCGCCCGGCGAACTTGCCCGGCACGAATCACCGGTTCCCGGAACGGCCGCAGGGGTTACCCAGCATCGCGCTGCGGATGGCTCGATCGTCCCGGTAAGGCTCAAGAAAAGCCCCGTGGAATTCGACGGCCGCAACGCGATCCGAGTCGAAGCGGCCGATATGCGCGTCGAGGCTTTGCGCGGTAGCGAAAAGCGCTATCGCGAACTGTTCGAGTCGGCCTGCGACGGGTATTGGGAAATCGATCCCGATCGCCGCTTCACTTACATGTCGCCTAGCTATGAAGCGGCCTTCGGCATTTCGGTTACGGCGTGGCTGGGCAAGCGCCTTGAGGAAATCCCCGGCATCACCATCTCAACCAATATGGCGCTCGCTGCGCTTGGTGCGCTCGCCGACCGGCAGCCCCTGCGCGACTTCGTACACAGCTATCGAGCGTCTCCCGATGCTAAGATGCGCTGGGCCTACGTCAATTTCACGCCGATCTTCGCTGATGACGGCAGCTATCTCGGCCATCGCGGCATTACACGCGAAATCACGCGACAGGTCGAAGCGGAACGGGCACTGCGCAAGAGCGAGAAACATTTCCGCGAAGTGCTTGAGGCCACGACGGATTATTATTGGGAGCAAGGCGCCGACTACTGCATATCCTATGTCTCTCCCTCCTACGAGGCGCTGACCGGGATACCGGCGAGCGAGATGATCGGCAAGCGCCTGATCGACGATCCGCGCATGTCGGTCGACCCGGTACGCGGCCGGGTACAGAGGGTGGCACTGGCGGAGAAGGAGCCATTCCGGGATTTCGTCTACTGCGTGACCTTGCCGAACGGCCGCAAACGCTGGCTGTCACTGAGCGGCGCCCCGATATTCGACAGCCAGGGCATCTTCAAGGGCTATCGCGGCGTCGGCGCCGATATCACCCGGCATATCGAGGCCGAGCAGGCGGCACGCCTGGCTGAGAAGCAACTGCACGAGGCGGTCGTGCATGTCAGCCAGCCGATCGTCGTGCTCGACGCCGAGGATCGCGTGGCGGGATTCAACCAGGCCTTCACCGATCTGCACCGCGCGCCGGGGCAGCCCTCACCGGTATATCAGCGGATTCCGTTCCGCGAGCTTGCAGAATGGCAAGTGCGCAACGGCTTTTTCGCCGACGGGCCGGACGATCCGGCGATCGACCTCCCGACCTTGCTTGCACGGCAAGCGACGGAGGAGGAGTACACTTACCACTTGCGCGACGGCCGCTGGATGCTGGTGGCGTACCGCGCGCTGCCCGGCGGCGGCAAGGTCAGCCTGTGGTCCGACATCACCGCCATGAAGCGGGCCGAAGAGGCGCTGCGCCAAAGTCAGGCGGCGGCGGAGCAGGCCAACCAGGCGAAGACCGACTTCCTGGCCAATATGAGCCACGAGATCCGGACGCCCATGAACGGCATCATGGGCATGAACGCGCTTTTGCTCGACACGCCGTTGACCAAGGAGCAGCGCGAATTCTCGATCGCGGTGCGCGACAGCGCAGCCGCGCTGCTGACCGTGATCAACGATATACTGGATATCTCCAAGCTCGAAGCCGGCAAGGTCGAGCTGGAAAGCATCGATTTCGATCTCGTCGACTTGGTCGAAAATGCAGTGTCGCTGCTGGCGCCCAATGCCCGCGAGAAGCAGCTCGACCTCGCTGTCCTGGTCGACCCTTCGGCCGAGCGTACCTATCGCGGCGACCCGACGCGTATCCGGCAAGTCCTGCTCAACCTCCTCGGCAATGCCCTGAAATTCACGGAACGCGGTGGCGTGTCGGTCGAGGTTACGATCGACCGGGCAAATCCGCCGCGGCTGCGGTTCGACGTGACCGACACCGGCATCGGGATGAGCGAAGCGACGATCGCCACCTTGTTCGAGAAGTTTACTCAGGCCGATTCGTCCGTCACGCGCCGCTACGGCGGCACCGGGCTCGGCCTGTCGATCGCCAAGCAATTCGTCGAGCTGATGGGCGGCAGGCTGCGCGTTTCGAGCCGGCTCGGCGCGGGCAGCACCTTCATTTTCGATATTCCTCTATCGCCGGCCCACGCAACGACGAAACTGCCGGTGCCGCCGCATTTGAAAGGGTTGCGCGTGCTTGTGGTCGATGATGTCGAGCTCAATCGGCGCGTCTTCCGGCATTTGCTCACCGGCTTCGGGCTACAGGCCGAGAGCATCGCCGATCCGTTCGAAGCCCTGGCGGAACTCGACCGTGCCGCGCGGCACGGCGAGCCTTACGACATGGCGATCCTCGACGACATGATGCCCGGCATGGCCGGTCCGATGCTGGCGCAGCGCATCCGCCTGCTGAAGCTGTCGCGCCAACCGAAGCTGATGATGGCGACCTCGGCGGGCGAGTCGGGCGCCGCAGGCTCAAGCTTCTTCGACGCCGTCATCACAAAGCCCGTGCGCCGGCATGATCTTCTCGACGGCCTGACGCGCCTGCACGGGGCGAAATTGGTGGAAACTCCCACGCCCGCGGCCACCGCATCGATGGACCCGGCGCCGCTGCCCCTGCGCGTCCTCCTGGCCGAAGACAATTGGGTGAACCAGCGCGTGGCCGCGGCCTTGTTGCGCAAAGGCGGCCATAGCTGCGACATCGTTCAGAACGGCCATGACGCCGTCGCGGCCGTGCAGCGCACCGACTACGATCTCGTCCTCATGGATGTGCAGATGCCGGACATGGACGGTGTCGAGGCCACGAAATTGATCCGCGCGCTCGATCCGCCGAAAAATCGCGTCCAGATCATCGCCATGACCGCTCACGCGATGTCGGACGTGCGGGAAGCCTATCTGGCGGCCGGCATGAACGACTATATTTCAAAGCCGATCTCGCCGGCCAACCTGTTGATAAAGCTCGCAGAGGTCGCTGCCGAACTCCATCCCGCCGCGCCGAGAGCACGATGGCCTCAGGATGGCGCCGCTAAGACCGAGATCTAAGGCGGCCCCTCTCAGACGGCACAGGCTGAGGGGCCGAAAATGCTCGCCAAACCAGTATCTGGAGCACCAGTATCTGGAGCACCAGTATCCGGAGCAATTGCCGCAAGCGCGGGCGAACGGATAGTCTAATGTACGCTGACCGGCTCGAGCCCGTGCTGGCGGATCGCGGCGAAGGCGATGTCGCGGTTGGTCATCAGGGCCATCTGTGTCCCGTCGGCCGCATGCACTGCGTAGGCGGTTTCATCGTTGACGACGATTTGCTTCACGAACGCGATGTCTTGTACGCCGAGCGCGGCGAGATCGCTCGCCGAAAGTTGCCGGATGTTGACGACGGTATTCATGGTCTTTGACCTTTCCGCCCGCTGCCGTCGCGGCCGAAAGGCGGGCGACGGGGCCGGGCTGTAAAATGCTCAACGCTGGAACAACGGCTGATATGGCGTTTTAATCGCATCAGCCGATATCGATCGCCTTATTCGCCCGGAGTTTCGGTTCAGCCTGAATCTCCACCTTGCGGACCTTGGGCTCGACCGCCGGACGCATGATCTCGACATGGAGCAGCCCGTTGTCGAGCGACGCGCCGACGACCTCAATGCCTTCCGCAAGCACGAAGGAACGCTGGAATTGCCGGGCCGCGATGCCCCGATGGAGATAGACACGCTCCCGGTCGTCGGTCTGCTTGCCGCGAATGACAAGCTGAGTGTCCTCGATCTGGACCGACAGATCATCCATGGCAAAGCCGGCGACGGCGAGCGTAATCCGCAGCCGATCCTCGCCCACCTGTTCGATATTGTAGGGCGGATAGCCATCGGCCGACGCCTTCGACACGCGATCGAGGGCCCGCTCGAAATGGTCGAAGCCCAGCAGCAAGGGCGAGCTGAAGAGGGATAGGCGGCTCATCGTAACCGGGCTCCTGCAACGCGAGCGAGCACTCCATTCCGGGCCCGAAGCGCGGCACCCAGGAAGGGCAGGACGTCGCCCTGCTGCTATCAGGTGGTGCGGCCCCGGCCGAGATCAAGAGTGATGCGTCTGCCGCCGCGCCGGCAAGTCAGCGCGCGAGATGCGGCACGATGCCGACCAAGCCGATCAGGATCAGATAAATCGCGACGATGTAGTTGAGGAGCCGCGGCACGATAAGGATCAATATGCCGGCGATCAGCGCGCCGAACGGCTGCAGCACAACGATGTTCGCGGTCATGGCGATGCGTTCCTTTGCGTTCGTTAGCGGATGCGGTGCCCGATCAAGAATACGATAGTCGGACGGTGCCGCGACGGAAATCGATCGATGCGGTCGATGTCAACGGCTGGAAACGGGTCCGGTTCCACGAAGCGATTCGAACCGATCCGCAGCTTTCGATTGAATTACCTGAAGCGCGCCTGGGTGGCGGCGGGCGAAATATTGCCGCCGCTCGCGGAATGGCGCAGCGCGCTTCGGCGTTGACGCGTAGTATGGCACCGCAAGACGGGTGGAATAGCCTCGTCGCTTCAGGCGTTCTCCCCAAAACAGACGCCAAACCTCGAGGAGGGAAGACCATGAGTTTCTCCGGCCGGACGCAGAGCCGCCGCAGTCTAGCAGGCGCCAGCGCCGTTGCCCTCGCCGTCGGGTTGATCGGCAGCGCCGTGGCGCAGGATGCCGGCGGCGATCCGCCGACTCGCGTCGGACGCATTGCCGTGCTCGAAGGCAATGTCAGCTTCCATCCGTCGCCCGACGAGCCCTGGACAGCAGCGGCGATCAATTATCCGATCGCCCAGGCCGGGCAGATCTGGGTCGAACCGGAGGGGCGGGCGGAGATCGGTCTCGGCGAGGCGCGGGTGCGCCTGGACGGCGGGGCCGAACTCGACATCGTGCAGTTCGACGACCAGAACGTCATCCTCTCGGTGCCCCAGGGGCGGGCCGACATCTATATCCATGGCCGCCATCCGGAGGAGCGCTATCTCGTCGAGACGCCGCGCGGCAATGTCGATATCAGCGACGACGGCCATTACCGGATTTTCGCCGGCAGCACGGATTCGTCGACTCGCGTCGCCGCCTTCCGCGGCCTCGCCGCGATCTCCGAGGCGCAGAGCCAACTGACGATCAATCGCGGCGAGGAAGCCGTGATCTCGCCGACCGAGCCGCCGTCCTTCCAGGTGTCGCCCGCAACGGAAGACGCCTTCGACCATTGGGGCGAGGACCGGGAACGCCGAGTCGCCGAAGGCGTTTCGTACCGCTACGTCTCGCCCGATATGCCGGGCGCGGCCGATCTCGACCAATACGGCACATGGCGGGACGATCCGCAATACGGCCATGTCTGGGTCCCGACTTCGGTCGAGGCCGGCTGGGCGCCGTATCACAACGGCCATTGGGCCTCGGTGCCGCCCTGGGGCTGGACCTGGGTCGACGATGCGCCTTGGGGCTTTGCCCCGTTCCATTACGGGCGCTGGGCCGAGGTCGGCGGCGGCTGGGCCTGGATCCCGGGCGAGGTCGTGGCTCATCCGGTCTATGCGCCGGCGCTCGTCGCCTGGGTCGGCGATCCCGGCGCCCTGGTCGGCGTGGGGGTCGGCGGGGTGTCGGTCGGCTGGATTCCGCTTGGCCCCCGCGAGGTGTGGGTTCCGCCCTATCACGTCAGCATCGACTACATCCGCGCCGGCAATATCGCCTATGTCGGGCCGACCGTGGTCAACAACATCACCGTCAACAACGTCACGGTCATCCACAACAACACGACTTTCGTCAATCAGCAGCATGTGACGGTGGTCTCGCAGCAGGCCTTCTCCAATGCGCAGCCGGTTCAGCACGCGGTCGTGCCGGTGCCCGCCGCCGCGCTCAGCCGGCCGATCGTCGCGGCATCGGCCCCTGCCCGCACCCTGCCGCCGCCTCCCGCCCATCCGGCGGCGGCGCTTCGCCCGGTGAGCGCGCCGCCGGCCGCAGCGCTGCCGATCGCGCATCCGGTCGCACCGACCAATAATCTGCCGAAGCTCGCACCATCCCCGGCACGCCCGGCGCCGGCGCCGCTGCCGGCCGCTCGCCCGGCGGCACCGGCAGCACCGCAAATCCATGAGCCAGCAGCGCCGGCGCCTCAGATGCACGCCCCGGCCCCGCCGGCACCCGCACCTCAGGTTCACGAACCACCACCGCCGGCGCCCCAGTTGCATGCCCCGACTCCGCCGGCACCCGCACCTCAGGTTCACGAACCACCACCGCCGGCGCCCCAGATGCATGCCCCGACTCCGCCGGCGCCGGCGCCGCAGTTCCATGCGCCACCGCCGGCACCCGCGCCCCAGATTCACGAACCACCGCCGCCGGCGCCCCAGATGCATGCCCCGACTCCGCCGGCGCCGGCGCCGCAGTTCCATGCGCCCCCGCCGGCACCCGCGCCGCAGATTCACGCCCCCGCGCCGCCGCCGCCGGTCGCCCATCCCGCTGCTCCGCCGCCGCCTGCGCCGGCGGTTCATCCGGCCGCTCCGCCACCGCCGGCCGCGCACCCGGCCGCTCCGCCGCCGAAGAAGGATGAGAAGAAGGACGAGAAGGAGCCGCACTGACCGCGGCGATTATCGACCGAAGCACGAACGGCCCTCGTCCGCCTCGACGAGGGCCGCTTGCTTTGGTGCGAGGCGGATCGGGGATGGTCAGGCGGCGGCGGCGCCGCGCTCGACATGGCGATAGATCCGGCCGAAGCGGTTCTTGATGAAGTGCTCGAACGGCACATTCTCCTGTCGGACGAACCCCTGCTGCGGCAGTGCCCCATCGGCCAGCATGTCGAGCACCGTGCAGATGCCGGCGGCGGTCGTCAGCTGAATCGCGCTGTGCATCGTGCCGCCGAGCGGCCGGCTATAGACCTTGTTGGCGTAGGTCTCCTGCAGCAAGCGGCCGTTGCGCCAACCGCTGACCGAGACCAGAATGACGACAACGTCCTGCAGGGTCGCCGGCAGCGAGTTCTCCAATATGTCCTTCAGCACGTCGCGCCGGTCGCGCAGCCGCAGATCGTTCAGCAGCGCCTTCATGATCGCGCAATGACCGGGGTAGCGGATGGTCCGGTAATTGAGCGAGCGGACCTTGCCCCGCAGCGTCTCGCACAGGGTGCCGAGCCCGCCCGAGGTGTTGAAGGCCTCGTATTTGATGCCGTCGAGCGAGAATTCCTCGAGCTCTTCCAGCGGCGGCACTTCGCGCAGCTCGCCGTTGACGATCGCCTCGCAGGGCTCGCAATATTCGTTGATGACGCCGTCGGTCGACCAGGTCAGATTGTAGTTGAGCGCGTTGGACGGAAACTCCGGCAGGGCGCCGACCCGCATCTTGACCGAGTCGAGCGTCTCGAATCGGCTGGCCAGATCATGGGCGACGATCGAGATGAAGCCGGGTGCCAATCCGCATTGCGGAATGAAGGCGCTGGGCGCGCCGATCGCCAGATGCTTGACCAGGCGCGTAGTGGCGACATCCTCGGTCAGGTCGAGGTAATGTGTCCCGGTCGCGCGGGCGGCGAGCGCGATCTTCCCGGTCAGGTAATAGGGGGCGGCGCTCAGCACGGCGAAACGCCCGGCCAAAGCCTGCTGCAGGGCCGCTTCGTCGGCGACGTCGAGCACCAGCCGCTTGACTGCGTCGCGTGTCTCCAGACGCGCGAGCTGCTCGGCCGAGCGATCGGCCACGACAACCGCGTAATCGCCGGTGTTGGCGAGCATTTCGGCGATGGTCGAGCCGATCTTGCCGGCACCGATGACAAGGATGTTCTTCATGACCGTTCCCCCTTCGAATCTCAGCCAAGCTTTACAAGCCGGCGCTGCCGGATTGTAGTGAGCAGGGTGACGAAGCGGGGAATCCCTTTCGGCGAAATGACGGATCCATGGGCACAATGACCATCGACCCGACCGACGAGGCGCTGCTGCGGCTCCTGCGCGACAATGCGCGGCTGCCGACGGCAGAGTTGGCGCGGCTGCTCAAGCTGTCGCGCACGACGGTGCAGAGCCGGCTGGAGCGGCTGGAGCGACAGGGCGTGATCGAAGGCTATACGGTGCGGCTGGCGCAGAATTTCGCCCGCGCCCTGCTACGCGCCCAGGTGCTGATCACGGTGGCGCCCAAATCGGCGGCGCGCGCCGAGGCCGGCTTGCGGCGCATCCCCCAGATCACCGCGCTCTATTCGGTCAGCGGCCTCTACGACCTGATCGCGATGGTCGAGGCGATGTCGGTCGAACAGATGGACCAGACGATCGACGAGATCGGCGCACTCGAAGGTATCGAGCGCACGATGTCCTCGATCATCCTCTCGACCAAATTCGTGCGGCCCAATGCGCTGTGAGGGGGCGCGGTATGACGCCTTGCGCGGCTGACGGCGCCCGCCGCAACCGGTAGACTGCCTGCCCATGACAATACGCGACGGTTTCCTCGGCAGCATCGGCAATACGCCGCTGATCCGCCTGCAGCGCGCCTCGGCGGCGACCGGCTGCACCATCCTCGGCAAGGCCGAGTTCCTCAATCCCGGCGGCTCCGTCAAGGACCGCGCGGCGCTCGCCATCATCGAGGATGCCGAGGCGCGGGGGGTGCTGCGACCCGGCGGCACCATCGTCGAAGGCACGGCCGGCAATACCGGCATCGGCCTGGCGCTGGTCGGCAATGCCCGCGGATATCGCACGGTCATCGTGATGCCCGAGACGCAGAGCCAGGAAAAGCAGGATTTCCTGCGGCTGATCGGTGCCGATCTGCGGCTGGTGCCGGCCGTGCCCTATCGTGATCCCGGCAATTACGTGCGCTATTCGGAGCGCCTCGCGGTCGAACTCGCGGCGACGGAACCCAACGGCGCCATCTGGGCCAACCAGTTCGACAACATCGCCAACCGCGAAGGCCATCGGCGCAACACGGGCGCCGAGATCTGGGACGAGACGGACGGCCGGATCGACGCCTTCACCTGCGCCGCCGGCACCGGCGGCACCATCGCCGGCGTGGGGCTCGCCTTGAAGGAGCGCGATCCCAAGGTGCGGATCGTACTCGCCGACCCGATGGGTTCCGCCTTCTACGATCATTATACCAAGGGCGAACTGACGATGAGCGGCAGTTCGATCACCGAAGGCATCGGCAACAGCCGGATCACGAAGAATCTGGACGGCGCGCCGATCGACGGCGCCCTGCTGATTCCCGACGACGAGGCGTTGCCGGTGATCTTCGATCTGGTCGAGCATGAAGGCCTGGTGCTCGGCGGCTCCAGCGGCATCAATGTCGCCGCCGCGATCCGTCTCGCCCGCGAGATGGGCCCGGGGCACACGATCGTCACCATATTATGCGACGGCGGCGCGCGGTATCAGTCGAAGCTGTTCAACCCGGCATTTCTGAAGGAGAAGGGGCTGCCCGTGCCGGGGTGGTTATAAGCAGCGCTTACGCGTCCTTCGCCTTGAACATATACATCTCGGCCGAGCCGGGAAACGCGCCGCTGCGGACGTCGTCGGCGTAATTCTGCGCCGCCTGGGTCAGCAACTCGCGCATGGCGCCATAGCGGCGGACGAATTTCGGCGTCCAGTCGAACAGCCCGACCATGTCGTCGGTCACCAGCACCTGGCCGTCGCAATTGGGCGAGGCGCCGATGCCGATGGTCGGCACGCTGACGGCGGCGGTGATTTCGTCGGCCAGGCTTGCGGCCACGCCTTCGACGACCATGGCGAAGGCGCCGGCCTGATCCACGGCACGCGCTTCCGCCAGGACGAGAGCCCGCTCGTCGGCCGAGCGGCCCTTGGCCTTGAACCCGCCATCGACATTCGCCGCCTGCGGCCGCAATCCCACATGGCCGACCACCGGTATGCCGCGCCGGACCAGGAACTCGATGGTCTCGGGCACGCCTTCACCGGCTTCGACCTTGATCGCCTGGCAGCCGGTCTCCTGCATCACCCGGACCGCCGATTCATGCGCCTGTTCGGCACTGCGTTCATAGCTGCCGAAGGGCAGGTCGACGACGACGAGCGCCCGGGTTGACCCGCGCATCACCGCACGGCCATGCATGATCATCATGTCGAGCGTGACGCCGACCGTGGTCGGCAAGCCGTGCAGCACCATGCCGACGGAATCGCCGACCAGCAGCATGTCGACCACCGGGTCGAGGATCGCCGCGACCGGGGCCGTATAGGCGGTCAGCATCACGATCTTGTCCTTGCCCTTCCGGCCGCGAATCGCCGGAACGGTCAACCGCGACGTCTGGATGTGCTGGGACATGAGTCCTCCTCCAAGGGCAAAACGGCTCAGAAATTCGCCGCGTCGAGCTCCATCAACGTATCGGCGCCCACCTTGATCCGCTCGACCAGAGAAGCGGTCAGCGGCAACTCGCGCTCCATCCAGTATTTCGCCAGGGTGAGCTTGCGCTTGTAGAATGCGGCATTACCCGGGCCGCAGGCCTCGATCTCCGCCAGCCGCGCCAACGCAATCTTGGCCGTCTGCGCCCACATCCAGGCCAGCGACACGATGCCGAACAGGGTCAGCACGTCGTAGGATGCGGCGCCGGCATGGTCGTAGTTCTTCGTCGCATTCTGCATCAGCCACCCGGCCGCCTCGCCCAGGCGCTGATGGCCCTGGCGCAGGGGGCCCAGGAACGGCGCCAGCGCCGCATCACCTTCATTCGCCTTGATGAAGGCGTCGATCCTGTTGAAGAACAGGAAGGTGGCGCGGCCGCCTTTCGCGGTCATCTTGCGCGCCACCAGATCCAGCGCCTGAATGCCGTTGGCACCTTCATAGATCTGGTTGATGCGGGCGTCGCGCACGAATTGCTCCACGCCCTGCTCGCGGATATAGCCGTGCCCGCCATAGACCTGCATCGCGGCATTGGCCGCCTCGAAGCCCTTGTCGGTGAAATACGCCTTGATCACGGGCGTCAGCAATTGCGCGAAATCGCTGGCCTCTTCGCGCAGCTTGGCATCGGGCGAAGACCGGGCGACCGAGAATTGCAGCGAGACCCAGGCGGCGAGCGCCCGCGCGCCCTCGACGAAGGCCAGCGACGAGATCAGCAGCCGGCGGACATCGGGATAGACCATGATCGGATCGGCCGGCCCGCCGGGATTCTTGGCGCCGGTCAGCGCGCGGCCGGCCAGGCGTTCCTTCGCATAGGTCCGGCCGTTCTGATAGGCGACCTCGCCGATCGCGATGCCCTGCATGCCGACGCCCATGCGCGCCGCATTCATCATCTGGAACATGCCGGCCATCCCGGCGGAGCGCGAATGTTCGCCGCCTTCGGTCGGCCGCCCGGCCATGCGATAGGCGACGGCGTCGTCGAAATTCAGCACGCAGGTGGCGTTGCCCTTGATGCCCATCTTCTTTTCGACGCCGCCGGTGGTCACGCCGTTTCGCTGCGTCATCTTGCCGGTTTCGGGATCGACCAGGAATTTCGGCACCATGAAGAAATTCACGGTGCCGAGGTCATCGTGCAACTTGCCGTCCGCATCGGGGATCTTGGCGATCACCATGTGGATGATGTTGTCGGTCAGATCGTGATCGCCGCCGGAAATGAAGATCTTGGTCCCGGTCATGCGATAAGTGCCGTCCGCCTGCGGCACCGCCTTGGTCTTCATCAGCTTGAGATCGGTGCCGCAATGCGGCTCGGTCAGGCACATGGTGCCGGTCCATTCGCCGGACACCATCCGCGGCACGACATGTTCCTTCATCCAGTCGTCGCCGGTCGACCAGATCGCGCCATAGGCCGCGTTCGACAGGCCGACATACATCGTGAAGGCCTGATTGGCCGACGACGCCATCTCGCTGAAGGCAAGCGCCACCACCGGCGGAAGATCGGCGCCGCCCGCCGCCTCGGGTGCTGCCAGCCGGTTCCAGCCGGCATCGCAGAATTGCCGAAATGCCTCCCTGAAACCCGCCGGCGCCCGGACGACGCCGTTCTCGAGGACGCAACCCTCTTCGTCGCCGGTCTGGTTCAGCGGCTGCAGTACCTCCTCGACGAATTTCGCCCCGCCTTCGAGCATCGCCGCGGTCATGTCCGGCGTCAGATCGGCAAATCCGGGCAGGTCCGTCTGCTTTTCGATCCCGAGGAATTCGTGAAACAAGAACAGGAAATCTTCGACGGGCGCCTTGTAGCTGGGCATGCGGATCCTCGGCCTGCTCAATTGACAGAATTGTCAGCAAACTACTCGCATGCGCCGGCGCGAGCCGTGCTTTTTCCGCAAGGCGGCAGGCGCGACTCGCACAGTTTCCCACAACGGCGCCGAGAATGCCATTGCGCACCGCGCGGGGCAGCGGTCACAGATCGCGGGCGCCGGGGCGCGGGTTCAAGGCAGCGGCGAGCCGGCGCCGGAACACGGCCGCCTCGTCCGGACGCGGCAGATGGCCGGCCAGGCGGTCGCAGAATTGTTCCGCCGACGCCGAGCGCCCGGAAGCCTGCCGCACCAGCAACTTGGCGATCGGCCCGAGATGGACGGCGAGCGCGGCCTCCGCCGCCTGCAGCAACGCCGGGTCGAGCGCAGCACTCGGTGCCGCCGGCCGGAGCAGCGCCGCACGCCGGAGGAAATCGGCCCGTTCCCCCGGTCTGTCCAGCGCCTCGCCGAGCAATGTGCACAGCTCGTCCGGCCGAGTGGCGCGGCCGGACGCCTTGCGCACCAACACCCCGGCGATCGGGCCGACATGACCGGCCAGAAGCGTCGTCAATTCTTCAATAAAGCTGGCGCCCCAGAGCGCCGCCGCGGTCGTGCCCGCCCCTGCTTCCGCGCGCAGCGGCGGCGCTGCCGCCACGATTGTGGCGTCGGCGCCGGCATGCTTGAGCGCGGCGGTGAAATCACCCGCTGATTGGAAACGAGCCTCGGGCGGCTTGGCGAGCGCCTGCGCCAGGATCGCGGCGAAACTCGGCGGCGCCGATTCCAGCGCCGGCCGCGCCGGGCCGAGAAGATTGGCCAAGGTCTCATCCAGGCTCCGCCCCAGGAACGGGGGCCGCCCGGTCAGCATCTCGAAGAGAATGGCGCCGGCCGCGAACAGGTCGGTGCGCGCATCGATGGCGCCGCCGCCGGCCTGCTCCGGCGCCATATAGGCCGGCGTTCCGATCATTGCGGGGTATTGGGTCAGCATGACACGGTCGAGCCGCGCGATACCGAAATCGGCGATCTTCACCTGACAATCCGCCGTCAGCAGGATGTTGGCCGGTTTGACGTCGCGATGGACAATGCCGTGGCGATGGGCGGCGCCGAGCGCCTCCAGGATCTGCAGCAGCACGGCGACGGGCTCGAGACGAGGGCGCCAGGCGCCGTCATGCAGCGCCTGCTGCAAATTCGGGCCGTCGACATGCTCCATGACGATGAAGGGCGTGCCTTCGGCCTCGGCGAAGTCGTGCAGGGCGACGATGTTGGGATGGCTGCAGCGCCCGGCCGCCTTGGCCTCGATCCTGAACCGCTCGAGATAATCAGCGCGGGTCGGGGCATCGAGCCCGGCGGTGCGGATCACCTTGATCGTGACGGTCCGGTCGAGTACCGGATCCTCGGCCAGGAACACGGTGCCGACTGCGCCTTCGCCCAGGATCCGGGTCGGGCGGTAACGCCCAAGGCGCGGCGGCAGATCGGTGCTCATGCCGGCGGGTCGAGCAGCTTCAAGGCGCTTTCCAGGCTGCGGCGCATCCGGTTGAACGAGGCGGCAAGCGAGGCGATCTCGTCATTGCCCGGCTTCTGATATTCGGCCTGGCGAAAATCGCCGAGGCTCACGGCATTGGCGACCGCCGCCACCTTCATGACCGGCTTGATCACCAGAAAATGCAGCAGTGCGTTGAGGATGGCCACGATCACGAGGAACACGCCGAGCAGAATCGCCATGAAGGTCAGGAACGCCGTTTGCGCCTTGTCCAGCGGCACCGCCATCGGCACCGTGACGAGTTGGGCGCCGATGGTTTCGTGCAGGGTCCAGCCGAAGCCGTTGGTCGTGCCGTAGACATCGGTCATGGCGGCGGGCGCCCGATCGGGGGTGCTGTGACAGCCCAGGCAGTCGGCGATGCCGATCGCTATCGGCCGCGCCAGGGTCAGCACCGAACCGCGCGGCGTCTCGCGCTCGCCGACCAGTTCCTTCAGATCCGGCTCGCGCCGGAAGGTGTTGATGAAATCGGCCTCCCATTCGGTCGCCCGGTCGAGCGGGTTGGTCGGGTTGAGCGCCGCTTCCTTGTAGCCGAAACCGGGATAGCCCGCCTGCAGCTTCTGCAGATTGCTCTGTGCTGCGTATGACGGCACCGAGATCGCCACGAACCGGCCGCCCTGCGCCCGTCCGACCGCCGGCTCGACCTGCTGGGCCGTATATGTCCGAATGGCGTCGGCAGCGCTGAGCATGATGCGGGCATTCTGCAGGACTTCCGCCCTGGCGTCGTCGTTGAAGCGGCGCTGCAGCACCAAGCCGGCACCGACGAAGCCGATGGCGAAGGCGGTGACGATCGCAAGATTGAACGTCGCGCGGAGTTTCATGGTCGCGGCCGGCTCCCTTCCGACAACGGGATGATAGGCCGCAGCCGCGTCCCGCGCCAACCTCGGTCCGGCTCACCGCTCCATCCGGAGCTGGTGAGCATTTGTGGTCAGCAAGGCGGCAAGCGCGCCGACCGGCGTGGTCGCCGGTCGCTCGGCGCCCAGCATCGTGAATTCGATCTCGCCGAGATCCGGCAAACCCAGTTCCGGCGGCAACTCGACCAGGCCGCGCGCGATGACGCTGCGCGCTTGGGCCGTGATGCCGAGCCCGGCCTCGGCCGCCGCCAAGAGGCCGGTCAGGCTGGCGCTGGTACAGACGATGCGCCAGGTGCGGCCGGCCCGGGCCAGCGCATCGAGCACCGCCGCCCGGCTGATGCTCGGTTCCGGAAACAGGATCACCGGCACCGGTTGATCTGCATCCGGCAGAGAAGGCGCGCTGCCGACCCACACCAGCCGATCGCGCCAGACCAACCGGCCGCGATCGTCGCCCAGCTTGCGCTTGCCCAGCATGAGGTCGATCTGCCCGGCATCGTAGAGCTCGACCAGCCTGCCGCTCAAGGCCACGATCAGCTCCAGATCGACGGCCGGGTGGCGCCGGGTGAAATCCCTGAGCAATGCCGGCAGCCGGGTCGAGACGAAATCCTCGGAAGTCCCGAAGCGCACCCGGCCGCGCAGCTCGTCATGGGCGAAGTGCTGGCGCGCGCGCTCATGCGCCTGCAAAATGATTTCGGCATGAGCCAGGAGCGCGTCGCCATCCGCGGTCGGCACGACCGAATGCGTATCGCGGACGAACAGACGCCGCCCGATCTCCTGCTCCAGGCGCGCGATGTGCTGGCTGATCGTCGGCTGGCGCAGATTGAGGCGCCGCGCCGCCGCGCTGAAGCTGCGCGTTTCGGCGACTGCCTTGAGGCTGACGAGCAGGGCGGGATCGAACATGGCAGCCCCTCCTGGCCGCTATCATAATTCATGATAGCAGTAACCGGATTAATCGACCTACACAATGACAATACGGGGCGGTATTTCATAAGCACGCCGATGAGGATACCGCCATGATCCGCCTGACCCAGTTGATGCCCGACCGTTTTACCCTGGCTTTGCTCGGTACCGTGGCGCTCGCCACGATCCTGCCCGGGCGCGGCACGGTCGCCGAAATCGTGGATTTCCTGGCGAGGGCGGCGGTCTGCCTGCTGTTCTTCCTGCACGGCGCCCGGCTGTCGCGGCGCGATGTCGCGGCCGGAGCGACCAATTGGCGGCTGCATCTCCTGGTCTTCGCCTTGAGCTTCATCGTGTTTCCGCTCTTCGGCCTGGCCGCGCAATTGCTGCTGCTGCCGGTGCTGGGGCCGAGCCTGGCGCTCGGCTTGCTGTTCCTCAGCACCTTGCCCTCGACGGTTCAGGCATCGATCGCCTTCACCGCGATCGCGCGCGGCAATGTCGCGGCGGCCGTGTGCAGCGCCGCCGCATCCAACCTGTTCGGCGTTGTCCTCACGCCCGCCCTGCTGGCGCTGCTCGCCGGCGCGCATGGCGACACCTGGACAGCCGGTACCGCCCTGTCGCTGGTCGAACAGCTTGTGCTGCCTTTCGCCGCCGGCCAGCTCCTGCACACGAGGATCGGGCCGTGGCTGATCCGGCACCGGACGCCGATGGCGATCGTCGATCGCGGGTCGATCCTGCTGGTTGTCTATTCCGCGTTCAGCGCCGCGGTCCTGGGCGGGCTCTGGCACCAATTGCCGCCGGACAAGCTGGCGCTGCTGCTGGGCGTCGCGGCGTTGCTGCTGGGTGCCGTCATGGGGGTCGCGATCCTCGCCAGCCGGGTCCTGGGCTTGTCACGCGCCGACGAGATCGTGGTCCTGTTCTGCGGGTCGAAGAAGAGTCTGGTCAGCGGCCTGCCGCTCGCCGCCATCCTGTTCCCCGCGGCAAGCGTGGGCTTGCTGGTCGTGCCGCTGATGCTGTTCCATCAGGTTCAATTGATCGCCTGCGCCGTTCTGGCGCGCCGCTATGCCGCCGCAGCGGAAGCGCGCTCGCGACTCGGTGTCGACGCACTTCGAGGATCGGCCGTTGCCGGCTGACTTCTTGGGGCGGAACCGATTGCAGGCGCGGCGCGCCGCCGCCGGAGCGCTACTATGGCAAGAAACGCCTAAGTGCCGGGATGACGCCTGACGGGGGCGCTCATCCGATACGGTAGATCGGACGACGCAATCGTCGAGAGTTTTCCGCTGCCATGCACCACCGTGACCCGTCCGAGCCCAGGTGAGACCACGACAGCAGTCATCTCATCGACCCATTTGTGGAGGATAGCGCGGGCATTGTCCAATGCCGCCCGGTCGACGCTGGCAGAGCCAGCCGCCTCGAGTTCTTCCTCCAGTTCGATCACCCGATCGGCGGCGGCCCGGACGGCATCCTTCGCTTCGTCAGTCATCACTGCTCCTTGAGGGCGGGCCGCCGGCCCGAGATGAAACTCGAATTCGGCAGCCCGGCCATCGTCCTGCCGTCAGAACGGCAGGTTGTAAAGCTTGACCGCGTTGGTCTCGAGAACCTTCTTGCGGATCTCGTGATTATAGCTGCCGAGCGTATCGAGGATATGCTCTTGGACACCGGGATAGAGCGAGGTCGGATGCGGGAAGTCCGTCTCGAACAGCACCTTGTCGTAGCCGATCGTCTCAAGAAGCAACCGCGGTCCGACCGATTCGAACCAGTAGGTGCACCAGAATTGGTCCCGGAAATACTGCCAGGGCCGGCGCTGCAGAACCTTGGACATGCGGGGCAGCATCTCGTCGAACTGATGCTCCAGCGCCTCGACGGCGAAGGGGATCCAGCCCATGCCGCTTTCGATCAGACCGATCTTCAGCTTCGGATGCCTGTCGAGCCGGCCGCTGACCATCCAATTGCCGAGCGTGGCGGCGTTGCAGATCGAGAACATCGTCGCCACGACCGAGAGCGTCTGTTCGAACTCGAAGCCTTGCCAGGTCAGCGCGTTGGGATCGATCGCAGCGTTCAGGTGGAAATTGATCGGCGTGCTGGTGTCGTTGCAGAGATCAAGGAACCCATCCCAATAAGCGTCCATGAAGGACGGCACGCCCACCCGCTCGGGCGTATCGGGCAGGACGAAGCCCTTGAGACCCATGTCGATGCAGCGCCGCGCCTCCTTTTCCATCTCCGCCTTGTCCCATAGCGGCAGGTGGGCCATGGTGAACAGGCGCTCGCCGGATTCCTTCTGCCGCTCGATCGAGGCGTCATTGTAGATCTTGATGATCTCGACCGCGAGCTCGTTGTCGCCGAGCGACATCAGCGAACCGGCCTGGGTAACGCCCGAATTCTGGTAGCAGATCTGGGCATATATGCCCATGTCGTCCATCGCCTGCAGGCGGGGCTTGATCTCGTGGCCGCCGGGATGCGCTTCTTCGAGCGTCGGAAAAGCGAGGCGACCCAGCAGCTTGTTGTTGTCCTTGCGGATGACGTTGCCGCCCATCGAGCCGAAATCGCGATCGCCGACGAACCAGCGGTCGACGCCGTTGATCCGGTGCACGGCCGGCACCCGATCCTTGAACTTCGCCGGCGCCCGCGACGTGAAGAGGTCGGGCGCCTCGGTCACATGCGTGTCGCAGTCGACGATCTTGATGCCTTTGAGTGTCGGATGCAGTCCGTTCGACTGCGACGCGTAGTCGACTTCGCGGAGGACACCGCCGGGCGTGTACCCGACAGCCGACCAATATTTGCGCGCGGACGCAGCGAGTTCGGTTTCCTGTTTGTCAGCCATAGGGCCCTCCATGTCGCGCCTGAGGTACAGACTAGTCGTCGATCATCACGCCGCCGAACCTCGTGCCCGAGTGATGCATTCTTCAGACCGCCACGAGCCCGGAAGCTATCGGATATTTAATGCAACAGGCATTCGCCGGTAAGTCCCGCGAATACGGCGGCCACAAGATCGCTCCAGCGATGGTTCTTGCGGCGGCGCCCCGCCAGCAGCTTCCGGAAAGCGCAAGGGCTTAGCCGTTGCCAGCTAAGCCCTTGACAAATCTGGTGGAGCCATGCGGAATCGAACCGCAGACCTCTACAATGCCATTGTAGCGCTCTACCAACTGAGCTATGACCCCATAATCGGGACGGCGAAACTATTGCCGGGCCGATGTCAGCGCAAGGGAAAAATGCGCATGCCGGGCGGCGCGCTGCCGCCCGCCGCGGACAGCTTCAGCGCTCTTCTTCCTCGTCTACGTTTTCGATCACTTCGGCCATATCGTCTTCGTCCTCGCCGAGTTCGGAGGCGTCTTCGATCAAATCCTCTTCTTCCTCGTCCCCGGCTTCGGCAGCGACGGCTTCATCCTCGTCAAGCACCTCCGCCTCGTCCAGCTCGACGTCTTCGACGCCGGGCACCGCCGCGGCCGGCGCGACATGTTCCTTATCCACGGCCGCCACCGGGCGCGAGCGCTTCGTCTTCAGAAACGCCTCGGGATCGAACTCGGCCTGGCATTTCGGGCAGACGATCGGCTCGCGCAGCAAGTCGTAGAACTTGGTGCCGCAATTCTGGCAGATGCGCTTGGTGCCCCATTCGGGATTGGCCACCGGATACTCCGTCTCGTCGTCGAGGTTTTTCGAAGCGCGGCAATTGCCATGATCGCCGCCGCCTGTCAAAACCAAAATGCCAAGGACGGATTTACGCGGGGAGTAGCCCCGCGGCCGCAGCGCAACCTGCGCCGTTTCTGATGCCGCCCCTTTGTTCCGGAGTTATCGACGCCGTGACCTCGCCCGCCACCCCTTTGATCGGACGTTCCGGCGGCCCGCTGACCGGCCGGACCCGCATACCCGGCGACAAATCGATGTCGCATCGGGCACTCATTCTCGGCACGCTGGCAGTCGGCCGGACCACCATCCGTGGCCTGCTCGACGGTGAGGACGTGCACGCGACCGCGGCGGCGCTGGCCGCGCTGGGCGCCGGCATCGAACGGCAGGAAGGCGGCACATGGACCGTCGATGGCGTCGGGGTCGGCGGCCTCGCCGAAGCCGATCGCGTGCTCGACCTCGGCAATTCCGGTACCGGCGTCCGGCTGCTGATGGGGCTGGTTGCGACGCATCCGATCACCTCGATCTTCACCGGCGACGCATCGCTGAACCGCCGCCCGATGGCGCGCGTGACGCGGCCGCTGGAGATGATGGGCGCACAATTCGTCGGTCGCGCCGGCAGTCTGCTGCCGATGGCGGTCGTCGGATCGGCCATGCCGGTGCCGATCGACTACCGCCTGCCGGTCGCCTCGGCCCAGGTCAAATCGGCGATCCTGCTGGCCGGGTTGAACACGCCCGGCCGCACGATCGTCGTCGAACCGGCGCCGACCCGCGACCATAGCGAGCGGATGCTCCGCCACTTCGGTGCGCAGGTGATCGTCGAGCCGGTCGAAGCCGGCGGGCGGCGCATCGTGCTCGAAGGCGAGCCGGAATTGCATCCGGCGACGCTCGACCTGCCGGGCGACCCGTCTTCCGCGGCCTTTCCGATGGTCGCGGCACTGCTCTCCGAAGGCTCCGACATTGTGTTGGAGAATGTCGGGCTGAACCCGCTGCGTACGGGCCTGATCACCAGCCTCTGCGAGATGGGCGCCGCAATCGACGTGCTGAACCCGCGCGTCTCGGGCGACGAGCCGGTCGGCGATCTGCATATACGCGCATCTTCGCTGCGCGGCATCACGGTGCCGGCCGAGCGCGCGCCCAGCATGATCGACGAATATCCGATCCTGGCCATCGCCGCGGCCTGCGCTCACGGTCGCACCGCGATGCATGGGCTAGAAGAACTCAAGGTCAAGGAGAGCGATCGCCTTGCCGCAGTGGCCGGCGGTCTGGCTGCGTGCGGCGTCCGGGTCGAAGTCGACGGCGCGAGCCTCATCGTCGAAGGCTGCGGCGGCAAGCCGCCGGGCGGCGGCCGGATCGCGGCCCGGCTCGACCACCGGATCGCGATGGCCTTTCTCATCCTGGGGACGGCGGCGCGGACGCCGGTTGAGATCGACGACGGCGCCACGATCGAGACCAGTTTTCCGGATTTTGCCGGGCTGATGCGCCGGCTCGGCGCCGCGATCGAACCGGCGCCCTGAAGCGATGAGGCTCACGATCGCGATCGACGGACCGGCCGCCGCAGGCAAGGGCACGCTGGCGCGGCGCCTGGCCGGGCATTTCAATCTGGCTTATCTCGATACCGGGGCGATCTACCGAGCGGTCGCGCGCGACGTGCTGGTGGCCGGCCTCGATCCGGCCGATGCCGAGGCCGCGGCCGCGTGTGCTGCCCGGCTCGACCCGGCCAGCCTGAACGACGCGCGGCTGCGCGGCGAGGATGTCGCACGCGCCTCGTCCGTGGTCGCCGCCCATCCGGGCGTGCGCCAGGCCCTGCTGGCCTTCCAGCGCCGCTTCGCCGCAGACCCGCCCGGCGGCAAGATCGGCGCCGTGCTCGATGGCCGCGATATCGGCACCGTCGTCTGTCCCGATGCGCCGGTGAAACTGTTCATTTCCGCCAGCACCGAGGCGCGCGCCCTTCGCCGCTACCAAGAACTCACGGCGCGCGGCGAGAATGCAGATCTCTCCGCGGTGCGCACCGATCTGGAAACGCGCGATGCGCGCGACACCGCCCGGGCTGCGGCACCGCTGCAGGCGGCGCCGGACGCCGTGTCGATCGACACCTCGGCGCTCGACGCCGATGGCGTCTTCGCACAAGTCGCGCCCCTGGTCGAAGCGTGGCTCGCGGACCGGCGGCGATAAGCGGTCGAATACGGTCTGTCGAGCCGAGCACTCGCAGCGATCAGCGTCAGTCTTGCAGAATCTAGCGCCTCCTCGCCGATGCGCTCCGGCGGCATGCAGCCCAGCTTTGCCTGGACGGCCCGCCTCGAAGCTGTTGCGGCCCATCGGCTCGGGGAGTATAGAGTCGCGCGCTTTGCAGCCGAGCGGGCAAGGCCGGGCCGGGTCGGACGATCCGGCCCGGTCATGCCCTTTTCGGCTCGCCGGGACCGGCTGCGCCTGCGGGCACCGGTCCCTTCGGCCGCCGCGCTTCGGCACGGCGACGCATTCGGAGCTTGTATCAACGGGTCTTCACCGCCGCGCCCGATCCTGTCGGCGGTCTCCCGGTTCGCCTCGATCCCAGGCGGGCCGGCCATTATCGTTCGGGATCGAGGAGAGCCGATGGCTTCTGCAATTCACGCCGAGTCCCCTGGCAAAGAAAGCTTCGCCGCCCTGCTGGACGAATCGCTCGGATCGTCCTCCGGCCTCGAAGGCACCGTCGTCAGGGGGCACGTCATTGCGATCGAGAATGACAATGTCCTGATCGATGTCGGGCTCAAGTCGGAGGGCCGGGTTCCGCTCAAGGAATTCGCCATTCCGGGCAAGCCGCCCGAGATCAAGGTCGGCGACATCGTCGAAGTCTATCTCGAGCGCATGGAAGACAAGCACGGCGAAGCCCAGCTGAGCCGCGAGAAGGCGCGCCGCGAGGAAGCTTGGACGCTGCTGGAAAAGAGCTTCACCGCCAATGAGCGCGTCACCGGCGTGATCTTCGGCCGGGTCAAAGGCGGATTCACCGTCGATCTTTCCGGCGCCGTGGCGTTCCTGCCGGGCAGCCAGGTCGATATCCGGCCGGTGCGCGATATCCAGCCGCTGATCGGCACGCCGCAGCCCTTCCAGATTCTCAAGATGGACCGCTCGCGCGGCAATATCGTCGTCTCGCGCCGCGCCGTCCTCGAAGAGAGCCGGGCGGAAGCGCGCTCCGAACTGGTGGCCAACCTCAAGGAAGGCCAGATCCTCAACGGCGTGGTCAAGAACATCACCGATTACGGCGCCTTCGTTGATCTGGGCGGCGTCGACGGTCTGCTCCACGTCACCGACATCGCCTGGCGGCGCATCAACCATCCGTCGGAGGCGCTGCATATCGGCCAGTCGGTCAAGGTGCAGGTCATCCGCTTCAATCCCGAGACGCAGCGCATCTCGCTGGGCATGAAGCAGCTCGAAGCCGATCCCTGGGAAGGCGTCGAACTCAAATACCCCGCCGGCGCCCGCTACAAGGGTCGCGTCACCAATATCACCGATTACGGCGCCTTCGTGGAGCTGGAGCCGGGGGTCGAAGGTCTTGTCCACGTCTCGGAAATGTCGTGGACCAAGAAGAACGTCCATCCGGGCAAGATCGTGTCGACCTCGCAAGAGGTCGAAGTCATGGTGCTCGACGTCGATCCGGCGAAGCGCCGCATCTCGCTCGGCCTGAAGCAGACCTTGCAGAACCCGTGGGAAGGCTTCGTCGAGCAGAACCCGCTGGGCTCGGAACTCGAAGGCGAGATCAAGAACATCACCGAATTCGGGTTGTTCGTCGGCTTGCCCGGCGATATCGACGGCATGGTCCATCTGTCGGATCTCGACTGGACGCGCGCCGGCGAGGAGGTCGTCCAGGACTTCAAGAAGGGCGACATGGTCCGGGTCAAGGTGCTGGACGTCGATGTCGAGAAGGAACGCATCTCGCTCGGCATCAAGCAGCTCAGCGAGGACCCCTATGTAGAAGGTCTGGCCAAGCTCAAGAAGGGCGATGTCGTGACCTGCACGGTGACCCAGGTCACCGAGAATGGCCTCGAAGTCGTCTCGGCGGACGGCATGCCCGGCTTCATCCGCAAGTCGGAATTGTCGCGTGAGCGAAGCGAGCAGCGGCCGGATCGGTTCGCTGTAGGCGAGAAGGTCGACGCCAAGGTCACGGCGATGGACAAGGCGACCCGCAAAGTCACGCTCTCGATCAAGGCGCGCGAGGTCGACGAGGAGAAGAAGGCGATGGCCGAGTACGGCTCGTCGGATTCCGGCGCGAGCCTCGGCGATATTCTGGGGGCGGCGATCCGCGCCCGGACCGACAAGGCGGATGCCACGAACGAATAGTTGTTCGTACCCTTCGACCCGACGGGCGGCTTCGGCCGCCCGTTTTATTTTGGGCGAAAGCCGTTTACCGTCCAGGGCTTATCTTGACCGCGAGCGATCCCTTTGGCAGGGTGATCGCGAGGACAATAGCTGTCGCCATGGGAAAGCCGGATCGCCATGACCAAGTCTGAGCTCATCCTGCGTCTTGCCGAGAGCAACCCGCACCTTTATCAGCGCGATGTCGAGCGGATCGTGACGACGATCTTCGGCGAGATTTCGGCGGCGCTGTCGCGCGGCGACCGGGTCGAACTGCGCGGCTTCGGCGCGTTCTCGGTGAAGCGCCGCGATGCCCGCGTC
>Ga0181519_10000069_pt1 | contig 90933 bp, 74 predicted proteins | sample PEATcosm2014_Bin_26_FD_121102 | JGI IMG/M metagenome (GOLD analysis project Ga0181519, IMG submission 121102) | Peatland microbial communities from MTU Mesocosm Facility, Houghton, MI, USA - PEATcosm2014_Bin02_10_metaG | ecosystem: Environmental > Terrestrial > Soil > Wetlands > Peat | place...
CTGGCGCAGCAAGAACTGCCCAACGAAGAGGAAACGCAACCAAAACAGAAAAACAAAAAAGCTTTTAATGAAAAAATGAACTGAACCGCTTTCTCTTACTTGACAATCCCCATAGCAGCCCAGGGTTTCCACGCGGCTCAAATGCCTTACGCCTTCTGCGGATTCCAGACAATCTGGCGCGCATCAAACACCGGGCCTTCGGTGCAGGTGCGCTGGTATTCCCAACCGTTGCCGGCCTTGACCGGAATCACGCAGGTCAGGCAGGTGCCGACGCCGCAGCACATGTGCTCGTCCATCGAGAGTTCGCAGGGCAGGTTGAAATCCGCCGCGATCTTGCCGACGGCCTTGAGCATCGGCGTCGGCCCGCAGGCGAAAAGCTTGCGAGTGCGGAGTGCGGAGTGCGGAGTGCGGAGTGCTGCAAGCAGCGGCTGCGTGACCAGGCCTTTTTCGCCGTGACTGCCGTCCTCGGTCGTGGCACGGACTTCCCAGCTGAGCGCGGCAAATTCCTTCTCGCACAAAATGTCCACGCGGCGGCGTCCGCCGACGAAGACGATTCCCTTTTGCGGCGAGCGTTGAGCGAGCAGAAACATCGCCGCCATGCCGTAGCCGCCGGCGACGAGCAGGGGCGTTTCGCCGCCGGCTTTCGGAATGGTGAAGCCGTGGCCGAGCGGCGCGATGACGCTTAATTCCTCGCCCGCGCGCATCCGCGCCAGCGCGTCGGTGCCTTTGCCGACGTTTTTGTAGAGGATGGAAAACGTGTCGCCGGCGACCTGGAAAATGCTGAACGGCCGGCGGAGCAGCGCGTCTTTCAGCGGCGGAATCCGGACGTGGGCGAACTGTCCCGGCTCGATGAGCGGCGCGATTTGCGGTGCAGACAGGACGAGGCGAAAATAGGAATCCGTGTCGCGCTCGTTGGAGACAATCTGGACAGTTTGCTCAAGCATCGGGGAAAATCCTAATCACTAAATCCGAATGACAAAATAATTTTCAAATGACAAATGACGAGCCGCGTGGTTCGGCTTTCGGGCTTGGTGATTCTTTAGTCATTAGAATTTAGTCATTCGTTATTTTCCGATAGGTCGCCAGAGCGAGCAGCGGCCAGGCGTTGCGGTAGATGTCGTATTTCAGATAAAACACCTTCGGGAAGCCTGTGCCGGTGGTTTCGTCTTCCGTCCACGAGCCGTCGGGATTTTGCGTGCGAATCAAATGTTCGATGCCGCGTTTGAGCGCGGGGTTTTCCGGGTCATCGAACGCGCACAGGCCCATGACGGCCCAGGCGGTTTGCGATGCGGTGCTCGGGCCTTTCCCCTTGAAAACCGGGTCGTCGTAGGTGTTGCAGCGCTCGCCCCATCCGCCGTCCTCGTGCTGGACGCTTTCCAGCCAGGCGCGGCCGCGCTGGAGCCAGTCTTCGTTCATGTCGAGATTCATCGCGCGCATTCCGCGCAGGACCTGCCATGTGCCGTAAATGTAATTCACGCCCCAGCGGCCATACCATGAACCGTCTTTTTCCTGATGCTTTTTGACGAAGTCCAAGGCCTCTTGAATTTGCGGATGCTTGATGTCCCAGCCTTCGTAGCCGAGCAATTCGAGGATGCGCGCGGTGATGTCGGCGCATTCGGGGTCGAGCATCGCGTTGTGGTCGGCGAACGGCACCTTTTCCAGGATGTTCTTCGTGCAATCCTTGTCAAACGACGCCCAGCCACCGTCCTTGCACTGGAAGGTCATCATCCATTTCATGCCGCGCTGGAAACATTCGTCGCGCTTCGCCGGATTGTCCGTCGGGATTTTCCGCAGCGCGAGCAGCACCATCGCGGTGTCGTCCACGTCGGGATTCCATTTGTTGTTGAACTCGAAAACCCAGCCGCTGGCTTCGACCTTGGCGGGATTCTTGTGAATCCAGTCGCCGTAAAAACGCGTCTCGCGCTCCATCAGCCATTCGGCGGCCTTTTTCAACGCGGGATGATTTTCCGAAATGCCCGATTCGTGCAGGCAGACGGCGACAATCGCCGTGTCCCACACCGGCGACAGGCACGGCTCGATGCGCACGTCGTTCTCCGTTTCATGTTCGAGTTTTTTCAACTCATGCGCGGCGCGGACCACCTGCGGATGGTCGTCGGGATAGCCCAGCGCCTTGAGCGCGATGAGCGAGTTGAGCATCGCGGGAAAAATCGCCGCCAGCCCGTCCGAGCCTTCAAAGCGTTCCAGCATCCATTGCTCGGCCTTCCGGAGCGCGGCCCGGCGGAACGGATGGATTTTATGCTCGGCGAACCACTCGGCCAGCTTGTGCAGGCGGTCCAGCCACAGGAAGAAATTGCGGAACGAAATCGTCTCCGGGTCGGGCGCCAGCGCGAGGTCGCGTTCGTGGATGCCCTCGGGAAACAGCTCGTCCAAATCCACCTTCACCGGGCGCGTCGGCTTGAAATGGTTGATGATGGCCAGCGGCACGATCATGCCGCGCGACCAGTTGCTCATGTCCCAGAAATTGACGTGGAACCATTTGCCGATGAGCAGCACCTCGCACGGGATGGTTGGGACGTATTCCCACGGATAAAGCCCGATGAGCGCGAGATACAACTTGGAAAACGTGTTCATGCGCGGCACGCCGCCGAAATGCAGCGCCACCTCGCGCGCCTTTAGCATCCGCGGGTCGGTTTCCGGCACGCCGGCGAGCTTGAGCGCGAGATACGCCTTGATGGTCGCATTCACCTCCGACGGCCCGCCCTGGTAAATGTTCCAGCCGCCGTCCGGCAATTGCATGGACAGGATGTGGTGGACCGCCTTGCGCTGCCACGCCTTGTCCACCTTGCCGTTCCAGTGGTGATACACCACCGTGTCGGAAACGATCGTGGAATCCACCATCAGCTCGCCGTTCCAATAGCCTTCCGGCTTCTGCAGCCGGAACAGGTTTTCCTGCGCCCGCAGGACGGCGGCCTCCAAATCCTTCACAAAACCGGGACGAACCTCCGTTGAAAACGTCGGTGGCAGAACCCTTGATTTGCTTCCAGTCAACACGCCCATACTCTGCAAAATCCGCCGTCTTTTGAAAAGCGTTTTATCCATTGACGATTTGCGATTTACGATTGACGCGCCGGGCGTTATCCTCGGCATCAATCGCAAATCAAATATGCCGGCACCGGTGAAATTCTGGAAATATCACGCCCTGGGAAATGATTATCTCGTCATGGACCCGGAGGATTTGCCGTCGCCGCTGACGGTCGCGCAAATTCGGACGATTTGCCACCGCAACTTCGGCGTCGGCTCGGACGGCATTCTGCTCGGCCCGCTCCCGGCGGCGGACGCGAAATGCGCGCTGAAAATTTACAACCCCGACGGCAGCGAAGCCGAAAAAAGCGGCAACGGCCTGCGCATCTTCTCGCGCTATCTCTGGGACCGGAAAAGGGTCGGCGGCGAAGAATTCGCCATCCAGACGGCGGGCGGTCTCGTGCGCTCGACCGTTTTTGACGGCGGCAAATCCGTCCGCGTCGAAATGGGCCGGGTCAGCTTTTGGAGCGACCAGATTCCGGTCGCCGGCCCGCGCCGCGAGGTGCTCAACGAGAAAATCTCCGTCGGCGGACGCGAATTTACATTTTGTGCCGCGACGATTGGCAATCCGCACTGCGTCCTGCCGCTGCCGGAAATCAGCGCGGATCTGGCGCGGCAATTCGGCCCGCTGCTGGAGACGCACGCGAACTTTCCGAACCGCACCAACGTCCAGTTCCTGAAAGTGCTCGACCGCGCGAACATCCAGATTGAGATTTGGGAGCGCGGAGCCGGTTACACGCTGGCCAGCGGCAGCAGCAGCAGCGCGGCGGCGGCGGTGGCGCACAAACTCGGATGGGTGGACCGGAACATTTCCGTCCACATGCCCGGCGGCGTCCTCAAAATCGAAATCGGCGACGGATTTTCAATCCGCATGACCGGCCCGGTGACAAGAGTCGCGGAAGGTGTGATGGATCAGGGAATGTTCGAGGATTGATTGCAGCGTGGCCTCCTGTTAGGCCATTCAGAACTCCATCTTCTGTAATGGCGACAATGACTCATAAAGCCTGTGCTTCTCAATGCACTGGCGAAACTGCTCGCCAGTGCCGCTGATGAAATCTGCACAGTGCTCAACCAAATCCTGCCTCAACGCTTCAAAACCAGCAAGCGGCTCTTCTGAACAGAGTGGATAGTGTCCGGCTTGGGAGCGACCAAGCAAAGCCCTCATATAATCCTCATGCGCGAGCTTCTCCATGCCGATGTGGTAAGTAACCAGTCCGAGCGACCAGCGAAAGTGCAACTCCAGCTTACGATCTCCGCGAACATACTCGCCCTGCGCAAATGCACCGCCGCTGCCATCGCCGGACGCAACCATGCAGAAATGGAAACCACGCGGGACAAGAATCGAAGCTAATATGTCTGCTCCTTGCTGTAGAATCTCCCGCCGGGCTTTGACGGTTGGAATTGTCATACGCTTGAGTGGCCTACCAAATAATGGCCGGCTTGGTTTGCAGCCCATCGGGTTTCACGGAACAAACGTATTTCGTATTTAAGTTCCCGTCCAGCATAGTTTTGAAATGGAATCTTCCATTTGTCTTATGGAAGTTCAGTTGGCATTGGCACACTTTGGAAGAGCGTTACCCGCGAAGTATGAAAGTCCCGCAGGGACAACCGACAATAGCCCGCCGTTTCAACGGCGGGTCCGGTCATAAACCTGAAGAGCGCAGCCAAGCAACGAACCTCAATTGACGAATAACGAATGTGAGAACACGCGACGGCGATTCACCGGAAACCCCGATTCAGGGTTGAGCAGCCTTCCCGCTGTATTCGTAATGAAACCAGTCGAAGTCCACCCAACCGGCCTGCACTGCATTGTTGTAACTGAACAGACCAATGCGGTCGCCGCGATAAGCACCCCAGGTCACCTGAAACGGGTTGCCCGTCGGGACAAATGTCGTTCCATCCTGGCTGGTGGAAAACCGGCAGACCCCGTCAAGTCCCCAACTCGAGCGTAACCAGACGGTGGAGCCGCGCACTTCCGCGCCGAGATTCTGGTTGGTTCCGATTTGAAAACAGAAACGGCGGACACCGTTGGTCTGGAATACGCCCACGGCTGCCTGAAACGCGGTGCTGAAATGACTGAGTCCCGCGCACTGGCCGTCCGCCATGCCGTCCACTGCCATTTTCACCGTGACCAAATTGGTGGCAGTGCGGAATGGCCGTTGGGTCAGAACATTTCCCACTTTCAGCAAATCGTCGCCGTGCAATCCGCAGAATGCGTGCAGGCGAAGAAATCCGGGACGTGCCGTCAGCGACCACTGATCGGCGCGCGGCTGATAATGCCACTCCCATTGCGGTGCCAAGGTGGGTGAGGAAAATTCGTCATTCGACTGTGGAGTGACGCGAGGGAATCCCTTCACGGGCTTGGAGGCGGACCAGACCATGTTGCCGATGCCGTCGGGACCAGTCTGGCCGATGACGGGCCAGCCATTGGTCCAACTGACCGGCAACAGGCTGGCGCTGCGTCCTTCCCAGGCTCCGGTGCCATGGTGCGTGAAGAACCACCAACTGCCCGTTTGGGTCTGCACCAATGCGCCTTGGTTTGGCTCCTTATCCACCGCTTTGTTAACGTGCAGGATTTGACGATATTCGTAGGGGCCGGTGATGTTCACCGCGCGACCGATCATCGGAACGCGGCCTTCGGGTTTAATTTCGCTGAAGTAGTGAAAATAGTAACCGCCGTATTTGAAGAGCTTGTTGGCTTCGCTGCCGGGCGATTGGTGCAAGATGACATCCGAATTGGTCACGAGCGATTTTCCATCCGATGAAAGTTTCCAGAGATGGATGTTGTATTTTTTGCCGTTGACCGGGTCTTTGGAAAACTGCGAACCGATGAGATACCCCTGCCCATCGTCGTCCCAGCAGGGACAGCAATCGTCCCAACCACTCGCCGCTAAAACTCGCGTCAACGGCGCCCACGGTCCGGTGGCATTGGTGGCCGTGGTCATAAAGTAACCTTCGTCCGGTGCGCTGAAGTAGATCCAAAATCGCCCGGCATGATGCCGGATGGCTCCCGCCCAAACGCCCCGGCCAGAACGGTTCATTCGATCCCAATTCAGTTCCGGGCTGATTTCCATAACGTTGGAAACAGCGTGGCCGCAAATCGTCCAGTTCACCAAATCCTTGGACTGAATGATCAAGACGCCGGGCGAATAGTCCAGCGTCGTGCAAATCGCGTAGTAATCCGACCCGACGCCGATGCAGTCAATATCGCTGAAATCCGCCGGGAGAACCGGGTTGCGATACGTGCCATCGCCCTGATCGCCCCAAGTCTGCCAGTCGCCCCAGCCTTCCGCGCAGATTTTAATGGTCAGAAACAAGACGGGCAGCGCCAGACATAGGCGGAGAACGGCAATTTTACGGTTCAGGTGTGTCTTTCTCATAAAACCGGACGTAATCATATTCCGCCGCCGCCGGAAGTATTGGATCATCCACGGCTTTTGTTCCACCCAAATTTGAAGCGATGGTCGTGAGCCAAATGTTTTGGTCGCCGTGGGCAAAATGGGAAACGTCCACCGTCTGCACCAGCGTGCCGTCGAAAAAATACCGCACCGTCTGCGGCGTGAACTCGCAGCCCCACACATGGAAGTCGGCGGAGAGGTTTGGCGTCACCACCGATTTTGTGCCGAGCATGGTGTGCGGCTTCGGATTCCACTTATGCACATTCACCGCGTAGCTGGTAAGCCTTACGGAATCGTTCTCGCACACATCAAGCTCCTGCGCCGCGACTTCGGAATCGGTATCACCCTTGCCGACGTGTTTCATCATCCAAAACGACGTATGCCAGCCCGCACCCGGCGGCACTTTGAAACGCGCCTCATAATAGCCGTATTCGAATGCCTGTTTGCTGATCACGCCGGCGCCAGTGTAATGCTTGCCGCCGGCGTCCTGCTTTTTCACCGTGAGGATCAATTTGCCGTCACGCTCGGAGACATTTTCCGGAAGCTGTGTGCTCCACATCCGGCTGTCGGTGCGGAAATTCCATTTGTTCGTGTCCAGCGTGTTCCCATTGAACTCATCCGACCAGATCAGCTTGTAGCCGGGCAACGGCGCGTTGGTTTCCGTCGCCAACGATGCGACACAGGCCAAAGCCAGTGCCAGAACGCCAAAGGCTTTCAAGAAAGTGCATCGCATGTTCGTAAAGTGCCAGAAAACCGGCCCAGCTGTCTTTCAGTTTCCTGCGTCGAAGGAAATTGAACACCGCCATCCAGATCGCATTGCATCATAACGACCGATCGGCGGCAAGTAAACCGGCCTGCTAGTGCGTTTGATATTCAAGAATTCTCACCGGGCCGAGCAGGCCGGAGCTTTCCAGCGGCGAATTCTTGTTGAAATAGTTCCAAGTGGCAAAGGTATATCGCCCGACTGACGGTCGAGTCGTGCCTTTCAAAAACCATTCGGGAAAACTTTTCAACGGCCCGCCGTAGCCCATGTCGCCTTTTGCGAATTCGCAATCCGCCGGCTGCTGCTCGTCGCCAATCTGCCGGTTCGCCCAGCAGTTCGTGACTTTGATGACGAGCTTGTTGTGCTTCGATTCCACCGCCGAAGTAATGTCCACGCACCACGGTGCCGCCCAGACGACGCCGAGGTCGTGGCCGTTCAAACTCACACTGGCGATGTCAAGAACCGAGCCGAGGTCCAAATAGATTTTTGATTTTCCCCTCCCAATTGCCGGTGGCGGCAAGTCAAATTCATTTTCATAAACCGCCGTGCCGCTGTAATACCGGATGCCCGGCTCAACGTTGTTTGTCCAATCGTCGAGTGTTTTAAATTCAACCGGCTTTTCCGGACCACCCCATTTCGGATCAAATTGCACCCGCCAAGCATTGGTGATTGTGCCGGCGGTTTTCAGGGTTGGGAAATTTTTAGAACCCATGAATTTTTCCGCGCTTGAGACGGGCTTTCGGAAAATGATGAAACAGCTTTCCGTCGGCGCGAATTGCAGCGGCACCATGGTTTTGCCGCCGGCAGTTTGAAATTCCGGCAGATCGCGCATTTCGCCAGAGTTTGGATTCCACAGCTCCGGCTGTTTGCCGGTGACGCCGAAGGCGCAGTTGGCCACGCCGTTTGTCCACGCAAGATTGGCCACAAAATAGACGTCCGCCGCGCCATCCCTGCGGTGGATGGATTTCAAATTGATGCCGCCATCCGCCGACTCAACGGCAAAATCATTCGTCGCGATATTGCCCCACTGCAACAGGGCGTCGCAGCGCTGCCAGTATTTCACCATCGCCTTGAACGGCTCCCACCACGTCTGCGTCCGGTCAAAATGCGTGCCCCACTGACCCATCGCGAAGCCGGGCTTGTATTGGCCGCCGAACGGCTGGTGCGTGAATCGGTGCAGGATGAACCGGTTTACGCCGTCGCAAAACGCCGCATCGCCGATGGGTTTGAGTTTCGCCGGCGTCTCGTTCCACAAACTGTCCTTCGGCGCCGCCGTGAACGCCTCTGAATCAATCTCGTTGATGCCGTGCTGGCGCGCCGCAGACACGACCCTCGGCACGGCGCTGGGATTGTAATTGCCGTCGCGCACCCAAAACTCGGCGGTCAAACCATCGAGATTCATCACGACTTCCGGCACGCTCCATGGCCCGGTGTAGGGTTCGCTGCGAAATTTCAGACCGGCGGCGTGCAGCTTCTGCGAGATGACGGCAAAATAATTGTCGCGGTAGAGATCGTAAATCGTGCGTTTGAAATCGGCATTGAATTTATCCGTATCCTCTTTGCTGCCCACGGTTCGTTTCGCGAGTGTCGGCAAATACGAGGTCAGATCGTAACCGCGCCGCGTTTGAAATTCCTCGCGCATTTTCGGCGTCCACGTCGGCGTGCCGGCCTCGTAGCTGTCAAACCAAATGAAGTCCAGACCATGACCGACCATGTCGCCGCAATGTTTCTTGATGTCGGCGATGAGATGGTCGAGGTGAAATTCCACCGCCGCGCGGCTCATCTTGTCGCATTCCAAACCAATCGCCTCCCATTGGCACGGCTGAAGCATTGCGCCGGTTGTGGTGTGGCCGAACCGGTAAATCACCCAGTCGCCCGCCGGCGCGTCCCAGTCAAGTTTTCCGTCTGCCGACATCTTGTCCGACAAATCAAGAATCTGGTTTGTCGCAATGACGCCGCTGGCCGGGACGGCGAGCACGGCGATGTCGCGGAAATAGGTTTGTCGCGCGGGCACTTCGGGTTTTTCCAGCTTGCCGGTGTTGCCGTTGTAAACTGGAAACGGCTGGTGCGCATGGATGTCCACCGTGGGTTTCTCCAGCGTGCCGGAGAATTTTCCCGGCCCGGAAAACTGGGTCTCCGACCAGACGACTTCCTGCATGGATAATTCCGGCGTGATCCAGGGGCCGCCGCTGCTTTCATAACCGGCGCAATTGTGGAAGCCGAATTCGAGTCCGAGCCGCCCCGATTCTGCCGCCGCGTGCCGGACGAGCTGCCACCACGGTTCGGAAAACGTGATGACCTCCGGCGTCGGCGAATTGGCGATGCGCCCCGCCCACGGTGTGCAAACATCCGCGAGGCTCACCATTACCGTGCCGCCAAAACCCTCGTCCTTGAGCGCCTCCAAATCGCCCGTAATGCCGTTGCTGGTAACATTGCTGCCCATCCACATCCAATACACCTGCGGCTTCGCCTCGGGCGGCGGATGAACAAAGCGGGACTCCAATTCGTCTGCCCGGCCCAAGGGCGCAATGAGCATTGAAGCTGCCATCAAGAATGTTTGTGTTTTCATTGTTCAAAGACTTGTTTTATTGCTTCACAATATTTTCCGCCGCGGGCCTTGTCTGGCTCGATGTGGCCGACCTCCGTCTACTCGTTCCAGCCATTCATGTCGAAGAATGGGCTTAAAACTCCGGTTCAAATGCAGGATTCGTTTCATTTCATTGGCGGTTGATTTCGACGGGCAATCAATCGGCGGGTTCCGGTTCAGTGGCGATGGAGCTTTCGGCATCTTGTCCGCCCGTCATGTGCGGCTTGTCCGCGACTGGATTAAAAGTGCGGTGCTCGTCGAGTTCCAGGCGCAGGCAATCATACATCACGCATTTTTGCACGTTGCCGGCGGCGCCCTGGCTCAAGGTCAGCACGTTGCGTCCCGGCTTGAGCAAGGTGGCGTTGAAGGGGATGTCCCGCAGATGATACTGGCCGTGGATGCCCGCGCGGATCATGGCGTTGTCCGCGCGGGTGGTGTAGCGATCAATGCCCACGCCGTTGATGGCGATGGCGAGCTTCGCATTTTGAGCCGACGCCAGCGCCAGACGCAGGGTGGCGGTGCCGCCCCTGGGCGCCTGCGGCAGATCAAATTGAACCTTCCAGGTCGTGCCCACCCACTGGCCGTTCTTCAGCACATTCACTTGCGCATAATTCCAGTCCGCGCCCTCGCGGCTCTGGCCGATGATGAAATCCACATCGTTCGAAAAATCCTCCGGGTATTTGTTCCAAAGCCCCCACTGGCGGTAATCATCGCCGTGGCGGAATTCCTTCGCGGTGCGGTCCGGCGTGCCAATCTGCCAGAGCGTCCGCCCGAAATGAGGCGGCTGCCAGGACAGGTCGCCGAGGTCCGTGACGGCGCCCGCATTTACCGCCACGCCGTCGTGCCGGAATTCGCCCATGATCCCGTTGGCAAACGCGTAAAGGGTGTAGTTGCCGGTGCGCACGTGCGGAATGGTGAAAGACCCGTCCGCTCCGGCGTGGACCCAGAACTGGTAGCCTTTGGACTGTTGCTGCCAGTCGGGTGACGGCTCCGCCAAGCCGACCCATGCGCCATCCATCGGGGGCTGGCCGTCCTGCGGATCCTGCAATTTGATTTGTCCGCGCACGGTGCCGCGGTCTTTTTCCAGGGGGTAAAGCGTATGGCGCATCCATTCCAAAGGCCAGGCCGCGCGTTCCGTCGTCGCCTTGTTTTTTGCGTCGGCCCAAAGCGCATCCGGGTTGCCGCCGGAGTTCACATAAAGCATCCACGGTCCATACAACTTGCTCCATTCCTCGCCGGCGGCGATGCCGACTCCCGACGCCCCGTAGTGTCCGCACGTCAGGATTTCCAGCAGCATCCGGCCAAAGTGAGCCGTGTTATGCTGCTTGGTCGGGCCGCCGTTCTGGTCTTCATTGCTCCCATGCAGAAGCCACACGCCCAGCCGGGATTGGGTCCCGCTCCAGCCATGAACGTAATGATCACCCGCGTCCACGAAGAAATGATATTTGTCCGTGATCTGGCCCCTGAACGGCCCGTCGGTGAACATCATGGATTCCTTCGGCCCCAGCACTTTGACCGGCGTGTTGCCGGGTGGCATGACGTGACGGCGCTGGTCGTCAACGTTGATGAAGTCAAACAAGGCTTCATTCGCCCGCAGCACCCAGCGGGATTGCCCGATGCCGCCCGCCGGATAATTCGCCGGGTGTTTGAAGACCACAAAGACATAACATCCACTGTCGCCCCGGCGCAGGACGAAATGCTGTTCCACGTCAAAGGGCGAATGTTTGCCGTCCCATTTTTGCTCCACGCTGATTTCAGCCAGCGCGCCGCCGTTGGTGGCGGGGTTGGTGACCACGCGGAATTGCGCGCCGTGCAGATGGTTGTTGCCGCCGGACTGCCAGTCCAGATAACCCGGTTCGGCTAGCAGGGATGCGCCGTGATAATGGATCGAAAATAAATAGCCGTTGTCCTTTTGCACCTCCAGATTCACCACGCCATTGTTCAGCACCACGGTCTGGCCCTTGTCAGTGAGAGTCACCGGCTGGGACTGTGCTCGTGATGCGACGGCGAGCAGAAGAAGGCACATCGTAAGAAACAGCACCGGAATGGTGAGTGGGAATTTTTTCATGATTCTGTGTTTTCGGTTTTAAGATTTTACGGCCCAGACCTTGAAGTTTGTGTAACGGCATTCGCCGGTGTGCGCCATCTGGCGCAGCCCAATCCAGCCATTTTGCAGGACCGGGCCGAACGTTTTGCCGTCATCCTCCCAACGCACCTCGATTTTGCCATCCGCTTCGACGGTGATCCGGTTGCCCAGCTTGAGCACACGCACCCGATGCGGGCCGGCACCCTGGCCAACGATGAAGTCGCGTCCCATCGCCACGAGATTGGAGCCAAAGTTCTTGCGGATGTGCGCGGTGCCACGCGCGGTGCCGTCGGGATTGCTTGCCCAATAAGACGTGTGGTAGCAATCGAGCGCGCCGCTGTGATAATTCTTGAACACCCCGTCGCGCTTCGGCTGATCCGGCGCGAAAATGCTCCCGCCGTCGCGGCCTCTGGCGGCAAAGAAGATGATGTTCAGCCCCTTGTTCGAGTCGGCAGGCGACATGTCAAACTGAATAAGCACGTTGGAGGGAAATTCGCGCGTGTTCCAAAACACGAGGTGGTCCGGGTCGTTTTTCAGGATGAGCCGGCCATCCTCCACGCGGGCGCCGGCTTTGCCTTCCAGCACCCAATCCACACCGTCCGGCAGGCGCATTCGTTTGCCGCCGGAAAACAGGTCGGCCTCCCTGACGAACTTCAGCGGCTTGCTGAAGTCCGCCGCGTAGACCGGCTCCAGCTTCAACCGCGACAAATCCAGCCCGTGCGCGGCGTCCGAAGTGTCGGGCATTTCCACGACCTTGCCGCCACCGAGGTTGACGCTCAACATCTTGTTGGTGTCCGCCGCCGTCAACGCTGTGGCCAATGGCAGGAGCAACAAGACGACGATGATCGGCGAAGGAATCTTCATATGGTGGTGTCGGGTTTAGTGGGGCCTATTCAAGCGCAACACGACCTGCCAAAGCGAGCTTAAAGCCGGGCAATCATTGATGGGGTTGTCATAATCGCGGTCCGCGTGAGGGCGCGCAGGATTGTAATTTCATATAGCTTTGTAGAAACTTTTTTCGAGCTTGTGCGCCTGTGAGGGGATGAAAGCAAAACGTCGCGTTCGCAGGTGATTGAGCGTGTGGCTGGTTCGACCGTGCGGCTGGGTGGCTGGACCAGTTTGGATAGAAATTCATTTTCTCTTGTGTCATGTTGACGTGGTGGGAAGATCATAAAATGGCAGACACTCGTTTGAGCACGGCGAGGCCCGCATCCATCTTCACGTCGCCGCCGGGTTTTAGTTTCAGTTGGTTCACGGTTGCGCCGTAACGCACCCGGCAAGTTGCGCCGCCAACACTGCGAATGGCGACGGAAACCAACTTTGAACTTTTCCATTCCATGTCCACTTCAAATCCGCCGCGGGCGCGCAGTCCGGCAACCCTGCCCCCGGCCCAGGCTTTGGGCAAAGCCGGGAGCAGCTCGATTTCATAAACGCCGTCGGTGTCGCCAACCTGGCTTTGCAGCAGCATTTCGCCAATCGCCGCCGTCATGCCGAGGTTGCCGTCAATCTGGAATTCGCAGTGCCCCAAAAAACTCGCCAGCAGGTTCGGATTCACGCTGCGCGCCAGGTGCGCGTCCAAGATCGCCAGCGCGGTCTCGCCGTCATGAAGCCGTGCGTAGGCGTTGGCTTGGAACGCGCCCTGCCAACTGCTCACCTCACCCTTCTGCCACCATTGTCCCCGGTCAAAAATCTTCCGCAATGCCGCCGCCGTTTCCGGCGTGCCGCGCGGGGTGATTTGCGCGCCGCAAATGAGTCCCCAGCTTGACAGCACCTGGCAATCCGACGTGCGCTGCCAGTCCTGCAGCCACTCCTGCAATTCGCCGGTGGTCGGGCTGATTTGCAGCGGCGGCAGACGCGGCAGGGTTTTCTCAATTTGCGCCCGCAGGTCGGCGTCCCGGCCCAGAATCCGGCTGGCCTGCACACAATTCAAAAACAACTGGCGCACCATTTCCATGCTGCCGGTTGGTCCCAGGCACACGCAACCGGTCTCGCCAGCGGGCTTGCGAAAGGCGTTCTCAAAGTTTGTGTCCGGGCCGGTGACCAGCCAGCCGTGGGAAGGTTCCTCCATCAAGTCATCCAGAAAGAACCGAGCCGCGCCCTGAAGCATCGGCCAGATGGAGCGCAGATATTTGGTGTCGCCGGTAAACGCATAGTGATCCCATGCGCTCTGGCACAACCAGGCGCCACCCACTTGGAAGATGCTCCAGCGCGCACTCCCGCTGACAGGCCCGGCCTGCCGCCAGATGTCGGTGTTGTGATGCGCGACCCAACCCCGCACGCCGTAGAGGTTCTTCGCGATGTTCGTTCCATCCACGCTCAACTGTTCGGCGAGATCCACCAGCGGCAGGTGGCACTCGCCGAGATTGGCCGCCTCAACCGGCCAGTAATTAATCTCCGCGTTACAATTCAAAGTCCAGTTCGCCGACCAGGATGGTTGAATTTTATGACTCCAAATGCCCTGCAAATTCGCCGGCTGCGTTCCCGGCCGTGACGACGCGATCAGCAGATAACGTCCGAACTGGTAATACAATGCCGCCAGTGCCGGATCCTTGCCGGGCTGATAGGTTTTCACCCTCTGGTCGGTCGGCAGGCTCTCTGTCACGGAGTGGCCGAGATCCAGTGTTACGCGGTTAAAGAGGTTTTGATAATCGGCGACATGCGCCTCGCGCAGAGCGGGATAAGTCTTGCCAGCCAGTCGCGCCAGATAACGGTCGCAGAGTTTGGCCGGGTTCTTGCCATCGCGGCTCGGACTTTTCCACGGCCCATTGTAACTGGTGGCGGCGACGAACAGCAGCGTGACGCTGTCGCACCCTTTCGCCGTGATCGCCTGATCGTTGATCGTGACGCGGCCGTTTTGGTTGACCGGCATCAGCCGGGCTTCGAAGCGCATCCCCTTTCCCTCCGGCGCGTCGTCCCATACCACGGCTTGGCCTGCATAATTCGGATCCACGTGAGCCGGGCAGCGGCCCATCATGCTGAAACATCCGTTGTCGGCCTTCGTAAGGTGATGCAATTGCGAGTCCAGCGACGCCGTGAAGGATATGTTTCCAGGATGATCGCTGGTCAGCCGCACAATGATGGCCTGCGCCGGGTAGGAGGCGAACACTTCGCGGGTGTAGCGAACGCCATCGCACATGAACTGCACGCGAATGATGCCTTGTTCAAGATCCAGTTCGCGCCGATAGTCCGTCACTTCGCTGCTCATCGGAAAATCCATCTTCAAATCGCCGAGCGGTTGATAGCTTTCATTATATTTACCGTTCATGTAGCGCTCGACCTAGTGCTGGGCCTCCTTGTCATTGCCCACAAGCAGCAACCGGCGGATTTCCGGCAACGCCTTCAGTCCGTCAGGGTTAAGGTTGTCGTAGGGTTCGCCGGACCAGAGTGTGTCTTCGTTGAGGTCGAACCGCTCGCTTGCCACGCCGCCCCAAACCATCGCGCCGAGCCGGCCATTGCCGATGGGCAAAGCCTCCGTCCAGCGCGAGGCGGGCTGTAAATAGTTCAGTGTCAACTTACCGGCTCTTGCCGGGACTGCCGGCGAATCCAAGCACGTGAACGGGCCGGCCATGGCCGGCAGGCGCGAAAAGACTAGTCCCAAGGTCGTGGCTGCGGATGCCTTCAGAAAACCGCGCCGGCTCCAGCCGGGATTTCCGGAACCGTAGAAATCACATGGCCCGGATCCCGCTTTCTCTTTGTAACTGTCGCTATTCATGGCTTGAAATCAATGGGTGTCAGTCGCACGCAACACTACCGGCCCAAGCAGTCCGGATGGCAACAGTGAATCGCCGGGATGATAGGGATTATTGGTGGTCCACGTCAGGCGTTTTTCCAGCGGCAATGCAGAATCGGCGATGAGGCGGTTGACCCACGTGTTGACAACCCGAACTTCCAGCGTGTTCCGGCCCGGCTTCAATGCGCCGGTGACATCGAGCGCGTAAGGTTCTTTCCAGACGATGCCGAGGTCCTGTCCGTTGATTTTGACCGAGGCGAGCACCTCAACTTTGCCGAGGTCGAGCATGATTGTCTCTCCCGGACGTAACGCTGGCATTTCAAATTCCTTGGTGTAAGTCGCCGAACCGGAGTAATCACGCACGCCGGCATCCGGAAAATCCGTCCAGGAAACCAAATTGGTGAAAGTGACCTGTGCTGGCGCGCCCCATCCCGGCGTGAAGCGAACGTTCCACGGTCCGGTCAATGCCAGAAGTGTTGGCATGTCCGAGATGAGATTGGTTGTTGCCAGGGGTTGCGGCGTTGTCAGATTTTGCGCCTCCCGAAACACCACAAAGGCGGAAGCGTTTGCCTCCATTGTGAGCGGCACTTCGGTTCGGCCATTGATTTCGCGCCAGTTGCTGATTCCAGTTATCATTCCGGTGTCGGCGTCCCACCGCTCCGGAACGCGTCCCGCCACGCGGAACGCGGCGGTGACTTTTATGGCGCGAGGCTGGTGATTTGCCATAAAATAAATGTCGCTGTCTGCCGTCCGGCGGTGCGCATACAAGATGTTCGTGACGGAGCTGTCACCGGTGATCTCAAAGTCGCGCGGCATGCCGATGGCCGCGAGCGCCTGCGCGGGTGTCATGCCCCACAGCATTCGCCCAGTTCCCGTCCAATGCCCGCCCGATGCCGGCAACGGGCCGCTGCCCCATAATTCGTCAGCGATTCGTCGCACTTCCTCATCGCCCGCTGCGCCGTCAGTCAGGGACGGCGACCCTGTGGGTTTGATCGGGCCAAGCACGGTGGCCCCGGCATTGACGAGCGCGCGGAGTCGTTTGGCGGCGGCGAGCGTCATCTGATTTCCATCCGCAAGAATCAGCAGCCGGTAACTCATGCCGTCGGGCAGGACGATGAGCCCGTTTTTTACGCTCGCGCGCTTGATGAGCACTTCATCGCCGCAAACGTCGTAATCGTAGCCGGCGGGCGGCGCGGGCCGCATCCGCCAGGTGGCAATTTTGAGCGGCGTGTCGCTGCCTAGGTCATACAGAATATCGGCGACGGCATGACCCTGACGCATGAGATAGGAAGAGCGCGCGAGTGAAGTCCAGAAACCGGCGCCGTCTTCCCACCAAGTGTTGTGCCGCTGATAAGGAACAAAAAATCTGTCCTGTGTGACACCAGGCAAACGGTCGTCCCATGGTTGATGAATATAGGCGAGCACGACGAACCGGTTGATTCCCAATGCCAGTGCCGCATCGGCGAACGGCTTCATCATTCCCGGATGGGCATCCGCGCGGCTGCCGGTGAACGATTCAGCGGCGGCGACGGGCTTGCCGTAAACGTGCGCCGCACTCGCGGTTTCCTTGCAGTCCATCGTGCCGTTGGGCTGGCTCATCCAGAACTCGCCCATCGGAATATCCGTCCAGCCTTTCGCTTGAATATTGTCGCTTGGCAGGCAGGTGGCGATGCCGGGAGCCTCGGCCATTTCGGTCATTCCCTCAGCGTGGCAAAGGTTTTGGAATGTGCCGTAGTATTCCTCGCTCATCAGGTCGGCGATGGTTCGGCGGACATCGAACAGGAATTTATCCGATTGCTCGCGGCTGCCGACCACCCGGCCCATCATCGCTGGAAGAAAATTGCGCATGGAATAGCCGCGGCGTTTCTCGAACTGCGCCTCGAAACCCGGCGTCCAGTTCTGCGAACCGTGCTCCGCGCTGTCAATGTTGATGCCCGCAAGCTTCGCGCCTGGCACGCGGCGGACTTCACGCAGAATGACGCCGACATAGTTTGTGAATTGAACCCGCGTGGCTTCAGCACTTAACTTGTCGGATTCGAGACCCAGGTTCTCCGGCCGGCCATGTTTTGTTCTGGCGCCGGTCGGCGTGTGGCCCAGTCGCAAAATCGTCCAGCTCCCCGGCGGCGCGTTCCACGTCAGTTTTCCATCCGCGCCGAGTTGTTTGGTGAGGTCGAGGATATTTGCCGGATCAATCACTTCTTTGCCGGAATAATCGGGCGTGCGGTCGGGATAGGAGAAGTCAACTACGTTGCCCGATTTCTTTTCCCATTGGTCAATGCGCGCCTCGCCGTGCAACTCGACGCCGCCGATGACCAGATCGTCGTCATTCGCCAGGTAATTGTGTCCCCAGCCGTGGAAATTAAGCCGGAAGTATCGCGCGGTCGTCGCCGGAAACGCAACCGTCTGTGGCGTCCAACTATCCTGCAAGTAACCGGTGGCGGGCAATTCGCAGACAGAACGCCACACCTGGCCGTCGACACTCGCTTCCAGGCGGCCGATGGGCGGATTGAGCCGCATGTTCTGTCCGTAGAAATCATCTCTCCAAAACGTCGGCACCTGCGTGGCAATCACGAGCGCTTTCGAGTTGAACCGGACCGAGTAAGTGAGGCTGCGCGCGGTGCATGGCCGGTCGTAATCGAGCTGAACCAACACCGGCCCTCCGTCAGTTGTTGGGTGGATGCGCGCCTTGGTTCTGTCGTCGGTGCTGAAAAGTTGCTCGAAATCAATTCCTGGCGGATTGCTCGTGTAAACCGGTTTTGGCAACGCCTCCGCTCCGCCGCCGGCGGGCGTCGGATAAGCGAGCACCGCAACGTCGCGATAATAGTTCAATTTGGCGGGTGGCTGCGGCAAAGCAATGGAAATGGAATGTCCGCCTTCAACCACCGTTTCGCTTGCGACGAGCCGCTGCATTCCCAGCGCTGGAGTAATCCACGGTCCGCCCGCGACATAACCGTCGCTCACGTTGACCTCCAGCGTAAGTCCAAGACGGGCGCATTCGGCGGAGGCGAAACGCAAGCGCGCCAGCCATTCCGGCGAGAGACTTTTCAACGCATCGGGACGGTCGGTGAAAACCTGTTCATAAATCACCACGCCGCCGAATCCGACCCGCTTGAGCGATTCCAAATCCTGGGTGATGCCGTGATCGGTGGTGACGGATTCGCCCCAAAACCACCATGCCGCCGGCTTCGAAGCGCTCGGCGGAGAAATAAAATTCTGTTCCAAATAATCAGGGGCGTTGGTCACGACGCCGGCAGAACTTTTGATGTCTGCCACCGCCAGAATTGTCAGGCAGACGGCCGTGGTCAGCCAGCGATACAAATGGTTTTTCATGTGAGCGTGGTGAATTTTATGGAACCTGAATGAAGTAAAATTGATTTGGTGTTCCGTTTGCGACGGAACTGGTCATTTGAAAGTTGCCCAGCAAATCAAAATGGTTCGTGGCTAGGCGCGCCCAATTTGACAACGACAGGGAGATATTGGTCGAGGTCAGGACAAAGTAGTTGCTCGTCGCCAGTCCACCAGCGCCGGTGAAGATAAAATTGGTCGAGACCATTGCGGTGGTGGAGATGACCGGCTTGAATGCCAGCAAATTCACTTGCCCGGGAACATTCGTGGCGAGGAGGTATTTGAAACCGGGAGGCATCACACCCATCGCTAGGCTGCCGGAAAGCGTGCCGGTGTAGGTGAACAAGGTATTCGTCCTGGCCACCGGTCCGCCGATGTTGGTCGCATTCAACGTGCCGCCGAGGGCGAGATTGCCTTTCACCACGATGCGGTCGTTGTTGGTGCCAAGACCGAAACTGGAAACGGATCCCGCAGCCAGCGTGAGATTGTTGCTGACGGTCAGCGTGCCAGCCGTCGCGTTGTTGGTGCCAGGCGAAATTGTGCCGCCCGCGAGGACGGAGACCGGGCCGTTGATGACGCCGACGCCCGCCAGCGTGCCGCCGGCGACGGTGACGGTGTTGGTGTAAAGCGAACCGTTGACCTGCAACGTCCCATTGCTGATGGTCGTGGCGCCACTATTGGTGCAGTTGCCATTTAGCGTGAGTGTGCCAGCGCCGGCTTTGATGATGGCAGTGGCGCCGGATGAACCGTCTGAGATCTGCCCGTTGAATGTGGAATCAAAGCCGAGCGCACCGATGACATAGGTGGTTAGATTCGCATAACTGGAGGCGCCGGAGATTTTTGTCGAGGCACCTCCCGACAACGCACCGAGTTGAACGGTGATCCCGCCGTTGCGATTGTAAAGGTTGCCAGTGCTGTTGCCGAGGTCAAACCACGCGTTGGAGCCGCCCAGCGTGCCGTAAAACCGGCATGGCGCGCCATTGCCCGGCGCCCAAGCGATGGTTCCAGCAAACTCGCTCCAATCACCGGCGGGCGTGAAAACGCCCGAACAGGTCGAGTTCAAATACAACGTGCCGCCGCCCGTCAGCGGCGCGGCCGGCGAGACATTGCCGGAGCCGCTGATCGTCCAGGTGTTGCTGCCGGAATTAACAATCGGATTCGTGAACGAAATGGTGTCTTCATTCAGCGTGCCGCCGCCGGTAAGTTGAATGCTGTTGTTGTCGGCAGAGTATTGGTTGTTGATTTGCAAAGTTCCACCGGCCACCGCCAAACCGCCGTTGAAAATATTTGTTCCGGACAAGGCAACGGTGCCAGGCCCGAGAATCGTGATGCCATTGGTGCCGGAAATCGCTCCCGCCAAAGTCAGCGTGCCGGTGGAGAGGTTGCTGACGTCTAAATCGCTGTTCAAAATAACCGGCGTGGAAATCGTGTCGCCCTTGCCGGCGGCCAATTCCACCAGCAACGCCTCGCCGGGCGTGTCGTCAAACGTCAGCGCGCCGCCATTGCCGGTGAGGTTGAACGCGCCGCCGGATGCGCCGAGGCTCAAATCCCCGACCGTGATGGACTGGTTCAGATTGATCGTCTGGCCGGCGGCGATGGGCGAATTGACAATCGCCGTCGCCTGCGTGGAATTGGGAAAGGCGGTGCCGTTGCTCCAATTGGTGTTCACATTCCAGCCTTGCGCGGAAGTCGTTATGGCGTTGATCCAATAAATCGGCGGCGGCCCGGAAAATGGAATAGCGCTGGCTTCCGGCGAATAAATACTGTTGCCTCCCGTGCTTACGGCATAAACGACATAGAAGTAATTCGTTCCGTTCCGCAGGCCCGTGTCGGTGTAAGTCGTGTTGGTCGTGGCGGCCACCACGAACGTTTCATAGCCGCTGTTTGTGCCGCGCAGAATGACGTAATTCGTGGCGCCGATGACTGGACTCCACCGCAGTGAAATTTGCGCGTTGCCCGGATAAGCGTTCAGGCTGGCCGGCGCAGCCGGCGGCGTGCTGACGATGGTGGAATTGCCCGAAACTCCGCCGGCGTTCATCGCGATGACCGTGTAGGAAAAAAGCGTGTTGGAACTCAATCCGCCATCGGTGTAGTTCGTCGTGGTCATGCTCAACACATAATTGGTCGGAAACGAAAACGGCCCGGCGGGACTGTTGCTGGCGCGGTAGAGAATATAGCCAACCGCGCCGCTCACCGGCGACCAGGTGACAAAGACCGACTGGTTCGTGCTGGTGACGGTGGTTTTAATGGAAACATTTGCCGGCGGCGTGGCGGGCGGTGGCGGAACCGGTTTGGCCGTGACCGCCGCCGAAGCGCCGCTGGTGCCACCGGCGCTGGTGGCTGTCACGAAATAGCTGTAAGTGCAACCCAAGGTTCCCGAAGCATCGGTGTAAGTGGTGTTGGTGGTCGTGTTGCTCAAGGTGATATAAAAAGGAACATAGCCAAGCAGATTGACCACGGTGCCGCGCTGAACGGTGTAGTAATTTGCTCCTGGCGAAGCGCTCCACGCCAGCGTCACGGCGTTGTTGGTGCTGGTGACGGTCAAGCCAGTCGGTGTGGCTGGAGTCGAGGTGGAAAACCCCGATGAAGGAGTCACGCCACCGCTGGCCGGTGAGTTGGTGCTGCTGCCAACAGGGTTTGCCGACTGCACTTTGTAGTAATAAGTGGTGTTATTCGCAGCGCTGTTGTCAACATAAGTGGCGTTCTGTGGGCCGCTGCCGCAAACCGGACCAGTCACCCCGTTCGTAATGGAAACATAACCAGTGCCGGAAGTAGTTGATCGAAGGATGTTATAGCTCGTTGCGCCGGGCGTGACCGGCCAGCTTAAGAGAACAGCGTTGTTGCCGGCATAAGCGGCAATCCCGGCCGGCGTCGGCGGCACATAGCCGGTGAGTTCGAGCCGGATATAGTCATACATGAATTGGTTGAAAAAGCTGGCCCCGCCAGCTTGCCGCAAAGTGATGACAATTGTGTTGGTGCCCGCGACCAGAATATTGCCGGGGAAATTGATGCGCTCGTCGGTGGCCGGGCCGTGATTCCCTTCACGAACGCTCGTGTCATCGCCAACCGGCGGACCATAGCCGGTCGTGGGGAATGAACTCGGCGAAGCGGTCATCCCGGAAACGTTCGCCAGATTCTGGCCGTTGACGGTGAGAATCACCGCATCCGCGTCGTTGGCCGCCAGCGCGATATACAGCGACGCCGTGGAATTGGCCGCCGGAGCCGACGCCAGATTTAATGTGATGGTCGAACTGGTTGAAACCGAATTGCCGGCGAAGCTCGGCACGGATGACTGAACGTAATTCCAATCGGTGCTCCAGCGGCTTTGTCCGACGACATAGTTCAAACCATTTGGAAAGTCGAACGGAAACTCGAAGAACTTATCCCACACAGGACTTGGCGCGGTCGGGCTGGGGCCAACATCGCCCACATTGTAATCGTCGCCGTGCCGGAACTTGTCCGACTTGCGGTTTGGATAACCGATTTCAAAAACCGTCGGCCCCACGCGCGATGGCGTCCAAGTCACCGTTCCTAAATTATTCGTCGCGCCGCCCGTGACCGTCACCGCAAACGGTGTCGCCGACACATTGAATAAAATCGGCGGGCTGCCACCGGTTTGATTTTGCGACAGGAAAGTTCCCTCCGCGCCCGGGCCGAAGGCATACAAGGTGTAATTATTCGTGGCGACGACATTTGGAATCGTGAAGTTTCCACCGGCATCCGTCTTGACCCAGAAATGCAACGGCTTCGCCCATTCCTGGAAATCGTAGTTGTTGACCACGGTGACGGGCTGGCGGACCACGCCCACCCACAAGTTCGAGGCGGAAGCATTCGGATTGCCGCTGTCGTTGATGACAATTTTTCCGGTCACGGTGCCGCGTTGCGATGCCGATGCGTAAACCGGATTGCTGAACCAACTGTAAGGCCACGCGGAAACTTCCGCCGCCGCCTGCGCCTGTGCATCAGCGAAGAGCGCGCGGGAAGTCTGCACCGGATCGGTGAGGGAGTTCGTGACTTTGTTGAAATAAATGAAATAAGGACCGGAAGCGCGCGACCAGACTTCGCCGCTGCCATAACTATTGTCCAAGGGGAACGAATGGCTGCCGCCAATCATGTTGACCATCGGCGCGTCGGTGAGATCCGCGTTCAACGGTCCGCCGGCATCATATTCGGAACTGGCCTTGACATGCCAGATGCCGATGTTTTGCCCGACCACGCCGGCGGAGGCATCGCTAACGCTACTCCAGCCCCAAACCCACAACGAAATCAAATCCGTGATGCCTTTGTATTTGTCGTCGTAGGTTCCCTGCCGGATGCCGGTAGTCACCAGGGAATTTTCCCCGGGGGAATAAAACGCGGGCGTGTGGCTTTCGCCGATGCCAATCTCCCAATCCCGCGCGGCGTCCACGCTCTCCCAGTTGAAGTAAGGCGCAAAGTAAATGTTGTCACGCATCTCGCCGGTGCCCACCGCGCCATCCTGTGCACGGTGGCTCCAGACGGGCGTCACATAAAATCCCGGCGAGCCGCGCAGCATCGAATAATGGATGTCCACCGTGCCGTTTGTGGCAGAATCGCTGAACAAGTCCACTTCGGCGTAACTGCCGCTGTTCGTCACCGGCGAGTAGGCGAAGCTGCCCGAACCGAAACCGCCAAACTCCCAATAAAATGTTCCTCCGTTTTTGCCGCCGGCGAGCACCTGGTTCGTCACCGCGACGCCGCTGTTGTTGTAGGTGTAGTAAATCTGGTTGATGTTCGCATTGGCCTTGGTGATGACGATGGAAATTACGCCGTTGGCCATCGTCACCGTGCCGTTGCCGTTGTCCGTCACGGTGACGTCCGGCCCTGTGCCGCTGCCGCCGCCAGGGATATTGGCGTGAGCCGGCGCGGTGAGAACCACGCCGCACCACCACATCAGCAAGATGACAGTGAAGGAAAATGTCTTTTTCATCATGAAATAGTGAAGCATGCTATTTTTTCCGGCCGTTTTGAATCTCGCAAATTCTGGTGACACGTCGTTCACCCAAAAGTAATGTCTGGGTTTATATCGCCAGTTTTACGCGCCTGGCTTTCCCGGAATAGCGAATCTCGAGATCCGCCTTTTCGCTCGGTTCGATTCCCACGCCGTGGCCTGGCTCGACCAGCACCACCCGAAACATGCGTTCGTTCAACATGCCCGGAAACCGCCCCTCCCGTTTGCCGAGGGTGATCGTTTTGGTTTTGTCGTTCCAAGTGAACAGAATGGTTGTGTATTCGCCTTTTTCGTAGTTGTCGTTCACTCCTTCGTCCTCATAGAGCGTGAACTTGCCGTTCGAGCCGGGATAAATTCTCAATTCAATGGGGCTGGCCGGTTTCTGGCCGGTGTATTGTTCCTCCGGCCCGAGCGGAAGAATGGAACCAGCGCGAACATGCAGCGGAATTTGTCCGAGCGGCGCGGCGGCTTTCACCGTTTGTCCGCCCGCCATCTTTTCTCCCGTCCAGAAATCAATCCAGCCGCCGTCGTTCTTCGGCAGATACACAGGCCAATTCGTCGCGCTGCCTTCCAACACCGGCGAAACCAGAAAGGCCGGCCCGAACATATATTCATACTTCTGGTCGAGGGCCGTTGCATCGCCGGGGAAATCCATGACGAGCGGACGCATCAAGGTTGAGCCGTCAAACGTCACCCGCGCCGCCTGACTGTAAATGTAAGGCAACAACCGATAGCGCAAATCCAAGTAACGATGCGCCTGATCCTCCACGTTGGTGCCAAAGCGCCAGAACTCGGTGTCCGTCCGGTAGCCATGCACACGCTGAAGCGGACAGAACGTCGCATATTCAAACCAGCGGATAAAAAGCTCCTGATAGCCCGCGTCCGTGTATTGGCCGGACGGACGGAAAAATCCGCCACAGTCGGTCGTCCAATACGGCAACCCGGCAGCCATGTAATCCAGGCCGGCGGGAATCTGGCGGCGCAGCGTTTCCCAGTCACTGCCGATGTCGCCCGACCAGGTCGCCGCCGCGTAACGCTGTTCACCGGAAAAGGCACTGCGGGTCAGGATGAAAACGCGCTTGTCGGGTGCATCCCGACGCTGGCCCTCGTAAACTGTCTTTGTGACGAATAGCGGATAGATGTCGCGCACTTTTTCACCGGGTCCGAGAAATGTCCGGCGACCGGCCACATCGTCATTCTCGGGTTCCGTCGCATCCTGCCACCACGCATCAATGCCGAGCGAAAGCAACCCCTTGCTGAAGTTGCTCCAGTAAAGCGCGGCTGCGTCCGGATTGAAGAAATCCACCCATTGCGTGCCGGGGATGAAATAATTCCCGGCGACGAACTGTTTTCCGACCTCGGAGTTCGTGCCGATTTTCGACCAGACCGAAACCATGAGCCGCGCGCCCACCCCATGAAGCTCACGCACCATCGCGGCGGGATCGGGATAAAACTTCTCGTCGAACCGCATCGCGTTCCAGCCATATCTGCCCCAGTATTGCCAATCCTGGACAATTAGATCCATCGGCAAACCGCGCCGGCGAAATTCGGCGGCGGTGTCGAGGATTTCCTGCTGCGATTTGAAACGTTCGCGGCAATGGATGTAACCGTAGGTCCATTCCGGCATCAACGGCGCCGGGCCGGTGAGTTTACGATAGGCGCCAATCACCTCGTCCGCGTTGCCGGCGAAGACGACGTAATCAATGGCATCAGCCACAGGGGAGCGCAATACGGTTTCATCCTGTGCGGGGCGGAAGAAAATCACCGGCTGGTCATTGTTCTCGCCGCTGACTTTGACGGTGTGCTCGCCGGTCGCAAGGTCCATGTGCCAGCTGGTCGTCGGCGGCAGCCAGTGATTGATGAAGTCAATCACGGGTTTCCCGTCCACTTCGACATACCAGCGTCGCGCCATCTTCTGGCCGATGTCCAGCATGAAGGCGTAACGGCCCGCCTGCGGCACGGAGAATCGTCCGGTGAATTCGCCCGGCTTGCGCGTCTCCTTTTTTGCGCCCTCGGTGGTGGTGACTTCAACCACTGTCGCCTTGCCCCCGGCTTCGCCGGCCGTCAGATTGATTTTCTCATCGGCGGGATTCAATTCCGTCAAACCGTAATTGTGCCAGAGCAATCCATAGCCTTTGCTCGACAGCAAAAAGGGGATTGAAATCTGGGAATTGACCTGCGTCAACCGGCGCGGCAGGTCGCGGATATCAAGCTGGCCGTCCTGAAACTGGCCGGAACCGAACAGGTGTTCGTCTGGAGGTGAAAGAAAGGCTTCCGTGACCGCCAATGTCGGCTCATCTTGAACGGACGACGGCTGGATCGAACGCGCGCCCGGTTTTTCCGCCAGGAGCAGTTTGCCGCTTGCATCCTGAAAGTTGAGCGCACCGGTGCTCCGATCCACGACCACTTTCATTTTGGCGGTGGAAACCGTGATTGAACCTCGTGATTCCTCAAGCTCGAACTTGGGAGCAGGAACTTTTTCAGTGAGCAAGAGACTCGGCGACTCCGGCGTCTCTCCATCACTGACGCGAATGCGAACGGCGTTGTCGGCGAGAGGACGGATGATCAGCCGATTTTTTTGAAGCGCGATTTCCACTTCGGTGTCGTGTCTGGCCACGATCTTTACGCCTGATTCCCCGGCGCCAGCGCTCAAGCAGATAAGCATTGCCCAAACGAAACCAACGGCAACGCAACAGGGAAATTGCAAAGGCAAGTGTGGTGTGAAATTCTTGCCGAGCATTGCCGGATCCGGCTTTGCCAAAGGCGTGTTGATCAAATTAAATGAGCGTTCCATTTTATTACAAGTTCGATGAGTGCCGTTTCCCGTTGATGGTGCCGCAACCGGTCAACATGGCGCCGGATTCGATTTGCACCATGTTGCCGTGATCGGTGGTGACGGATTCGCCCCAAAACCACCATGCCGTCAGCTTGGATGCGCCCGGCGGCGCAATAAAATTGCGTTCCAATGGATCGGTGGCATGGGTCACTATGTCGCCAAAAACGCAGGGAGCTGCTGTTATCAAGATGGCCATACATGCAGCGGAAGTCAGCCAACTGCGCAACCGGCTACTCATGCCAATGGATAGTTTCACAAATTACCTCCATTCTTGCTGGCCGAATTTGTCATGAAGCGGGCGCTGCCGGTGACGGGATCAATTTCAATGGGCAGGCCCGGCTTCATTCCCGGCCGCTTGTGGCCGATGGCCGTCAACCAGGCATCTTTCCAAACGGTCTGGTCTTTCTGGTCCTGGTGTAGAATGTCTTCTCCATTCGGATAGCGGGACATCAATTCGTCAATGCTTCCGGCCGTCGCGGCGTCTTTTGCACCCTGGTAAAGCAGGATTTGTTGCGCCATGAGCCAATGGCCCAAGTCGCCCGGATGGATGCCGTCACGGGTCAAAGCAAAAGTCACGTTTGTCTCGCGCTCGGCGGCCAGATATTGCTTCATTGGAAAATGCAAGTCCGCCACGTCCCATCCGTTGGTGCGTTGGGCAATGAGCCAAGCGGAGTAACGGTCCAGCACCTCGGCGTAGCCCGGATGTCCGCCTTTGGCCTCGTCAAAAACCGGCGGGGTGACGTGAATGATCCTGACGCCGGATTTTTCAACTTGTGAGTGCAGCCATTCGATTCCGTCCTGAAACAGCTTGAACCGGGTTTCGTCGAACGGCTGATAAATTCCGTCGTTCATGCCGTAACAGGCAAAAACCAAATCAGGTTTGGTCTTGTCGAGCACACGCGCCAGCCGCTCATGCAAATCGGGACGCGGAAATTTTCCACCCGCGTGCCCCGGCTCGGAAAGGCCCGAAACGGTTTCGCTCGGCAGCCCAACGTTGATGAATTCCATCTTGCGATCCGGAAACCGCGCATGTTCATACGCCGCGACATCTTCCACATATTGACCCGCATAAGTGATGCTGTCGCCGAGGAACACAACCCGCTTGATATTCGGTGCAAATAAACTGGTTTCAATGGGCTTCGGCACTTTCATCGCAGGGATTTTCAGTGTGTCGCCATCAACTGTGAGGGCGATGACTGTGTCCACCGGCTTGCGATCATTTTCGGGAACAGAAATTTCCAGCCCGGCATCCGATTGTTTCACGTCAGCCTTGCCACCGTCGAGCACGCGACTGCTCAAAACTTTCAATGGCAGTGGCGGGAATTTCAGCGTCGCGCCGGCCCACTTCAAAATATGAAGGTAAATCGTTCTGTCGCGTCGCGTCGAACCGCCATAATCGCCGGGCTTGAACGGCCCGCCGCGCGTGCCGTAAATGCTTTCGCCGTTCGTCGCCAGCCATTGCCCCATTGCGAGCAACGGTTTGGCTTGTTCATCCGGAATGACGCCCAAAGAATCCGGGCCGACATCGAGCAAAAGGTTGCCGTCGCCGGTCGCGCAATTGACCAGCGTCCGCAAAGCCTCTTCGACTGACTTCACTTTGCCATCGGGCCGATACGACCAGCCGCCATGCTTCACGGTGATGAGGGTGATGCAAGATTCCCAAGGCCGCGTGTCATTGTAGCTGCCAAGCTTTTGTTCGGGCGTGTCGAAATCACCACGCGATTCCGGCGGATTGTTGGTGGCGCGCAGCGCGGCAAGACGGTTGTTGATGACGATTTGCGGCTGAAGCGATTTGATGAGCGTCCACGTTTCGGGAATCCTCCAGAACGCCAACGGATCGCCGCGACCGTAGCTGTCGAACCACAAAACATCCACCCGCCCGTAGTTCGTCAGCAACTCGCTCAACTGGCCATTCATGTAGTCAACATACTTTTCGTTATCGCCAATGCCGTAATCCGGCTCGTGCCAATCTCGCGGCGAATAATAAATACCGAAACGCAACCCTTCAGCGTGACAAGCCTCGGCCAATTCCTTCACCACGTCGCGATGAAACGGCGTGTGCATGATGGAATAATCCGTGAGCTTCGTGTCCCACATGCAAAAGCCGCCGTGATGCTTCGCGGTGAAGACCAGATATTTCATCCCGGCTGCCTTTGCGAGCCGCACCCACGCCTTCGCGTCAAAGTTGGTCGGATTGAAATTTTTGTAAAGATTGTCATAAACCGGATCCGCAACGTAACCAGCCGGATCGCTTCCATTGTCCAATGGTCGCGAGCCATTGCGCGACCAACTGATTTCTGTGCCGGCGACACTCGACATGTCCCAGTGGATGAACATCCCGAACCGCGCTTCGCGCCACCAAGCCGTGCGGGCGTCGCGTTGCGCCGGCGTTTCGGGAAAGTCATTCGTGGCTGCAAGACTTGAAAATGACACAAGCACAAACGCCGCAGCGATAATCACAGTCCGTGTCATGGAAAACTTTTTTTGGTTCATTTTGCGATAGAAGAAAGTTTTTTGCTTTTTAGTTTTATTTCAAATTGATTTTCATCACATAGCTCTCGGGTGTTTCGCCGCCGTTAAGATTAAATCCCGATGCGCCGTAAAAATACGCCGGCCTGCCATTGAGCATCAAAATGCCGGGACGCTCAAACTTGAAATCTCGCCCGTAAAGTTTGCGCACTTTGGACAAGTCCACATTCTTGGCGTAGTTCGTCGAATGCAGGAAGCCAATCTCAGCATCCGCCAGCGCGAAGTTGGTTGGCGTATCCGAACGCCACAAAAGACCGGCACCGGGAATGCCCGTGTGTGTGCCATAATTGTCGTCGGTCAGCAGGCAGATTTTTTTGTCCCAGATGAACGCGGTCGCGTCTTCAATCTTTGCCTTGTTTTCCGTGCACCAATGGTCACCGATGCGATAAGGTCCTTCCGGCTGGTCCGCCACGGCGTAGGCGTAGGCGTAGCTGAGAATCTGGCCGTTATGTTTTCCACCGTGAAAATAAATGTAATATTTTCCGCCATAAGCCAGAAATGTCGGGTTGGTGCATTGCCAATCGCCAAATGACCAGTGGTTCGTGTCGGACGACGGCATGAAGAGCGGATGGTCAGCCGTGAGATTTTTCCACGGCCCATCGGGTGAATCGGCGACGCACAGGCCGATGTAATTCGGCGTTATGCCCGCGGCTAAAAACGCACTCGGCCGGCGATCAAAAGAAATGTAGAGCAGCAAATATTTGTCCCCCACGCGTTCAATCGCCGGATTGTGAATGGTGTTGTTCCAGAGCGCGTCCGGCTGCGCGGAAACTGCGACGTCATGAAATTTGAACGGCCCCTCCGGTCTGTCACCGACATAATGGGCGATCTCGCAATGCGTCCGCCAGCCGTCCATTTTGTAAATCTTGGGCCAGCGCGAGCAGTAGAGATGAATTTTGCCATCCGGCCCGGCAATCGGCGAGGTGCACCAGACATAATAATCCGGCTCGCTGACGGCGACCCCGACCCATTCCATGGATTTGGCCAGTTCGGAAACCCGGGTGACCGGCGGCGTTCGTTTTGAGTCGGGAGATGTTGTGAAAGTCTGCACATTCGTGGACGCAGCGATAACAGAAGCAGCCGTCAGGACCAGCACGCAGAAAAGAGCTTCTGTTTTCATCGGTAAAGAAAAATACATCGGCGGCGAGATGCTGTCTTGCAATTATGTTCAGCGAAGGATATTGAACATTTTACCCATGACGGTTGAACCCATCTATCGGGCTGGCCGGACGCAGTTGCGAATTGACACCTGCGCGCCGCAGTTTGCCGCCATGCGCGGCGGAAAAATCAAGCTGCACGCGCTGACCAGGGGGCATTACCCCGGCATTTTTCTCAAGCCCGCCGAACTGCCGGGCATCAACAGCATCGGCTTTTGGAACGGCACCAGCACCCAGGATTGGGGGCTTGAACCGCACCGGAATGAAGGCATCGAAATCGTTTTTCTGGAAACCGGCGCGATGGCATTTTCCGTCGAGGCGAAGCCATTTCAACTTCGTGCCGGCCATTTCACGGTGACCCGCCCGTGGCAGTTGCACCGGCTCGGCGCGCCGAACATCGGGCCGGGAAAACTCCACTGGCTCATCCTCGATGTCGGTGTGCGTCGCCCGAATCAGGATTGGCGCTGGCCGCGTTGGCTCACGCTGACCGCCGCCGACCGGGGCGAGCTGACACGAAAACTGCGGCAAAACGAGAATCCGGTCTGGGATTCCTCGCCCGAAATTGCCGCCGCCTTTCGCGGGTTGTCCGACGGCGTGCTGCGCTGGCGCGAGCCGCACATCGAATCGCGGATGCTCGTCCTGCTGAACCAGCTTCTCCTTGGCATTCTTACCGCCCTCACCGAACAGCAAAAGCAGCGCAACCCCGACCTCATTTCGCGCCAGCGCACGGTGGAATTATTTCTACGCGACCTCGCCGCGAACGCCGCCAGCAGCAGCCAGCCTTGGACGCTGCAAAAAATGGCGGCGCACTGCGGCATGGGCATCACCGTGTTTTCAAAATACTGCCGCGCACTTGTGAACAACGGCCCGGTCGAATACTTGAACCGCTGCCGGCTCAACCGCGCCGCGCAGCAGCTCGATGAAAATCCGGAACTGCCGGTGACAGAAATCGGCTTGCAGAACGGCTTCAATTCCAGTCAATACTTCGCCACGGTGTTTCGCCGGCGTTTCAAGCAAACGCCCCGCGCTTACCGGGGAAACCGGAAGCGCCCGGCACAGGCCTTTTGAGACGGCTTTCCCCAAAGCGCGTCCATTGGCGTCACCCGCTCAACATTCATTTATTTGTGAAATGTAAAGCCTGCGGAGCTTGTCCCATTTGGCCGGCAACCCGCGGTTGAAACCGCGGGCTGTTTTCTTGCGCCTCGACGAGGCGGCGATTGTGCCAATGTCAATTGAAACTGTTCCGCCGGCAGAAATTGCAATTTTATCACGCCGCTTGCCGCCGGATTGCGCCATCCGCCTCCATTCTGGCGACGAGCGGGAAAACGTCGCGTTGCAGGCAGAACGCCACGTCGTCGCGCAGTTCTGGAATTGCCAGCAGCCGCCGTGCGTTCGTGGAAGTCTGAAACGCGCCCGCCACATCCGCCTTTGCCTGCGCCCACGCGCGCCGGGCGATTTCTGCTGAATCAGATGTTTTGGCAGGGACGGCGCGCTGCGCCGTCCGGTTATCGCAGCGCGATGACCCTGCCTCCAGCAATTCGCACAGCGCGCCCGCCGCCAGCGCGTCCTCCAGTGCCGCGTCTTCGTGCGTGCCGGCGCAGACGAGCAGCACCTCCGCCGGCTGAAGCTTTCTGATGAATTCCGCCGTCGCGCCGAGATTCAAAAAGGAACCGGCCAGAACCGTCTTTGCGCCCGCGCAGGCGCGCAAGGCGCGGGTGCCGTTCGTCGTGGTGGAAACAATCGTCCGGCCGCGCACCATTTCGGGCGTGCATTCGCGCGGCGAATTGCCGAGGTCAAAATCAATTCCGCCGGTCTGCGCGGCACGGATTTTCACGCCGCCCCGCTCGCCACCGAGTAAAATGGTTTCTGCTTTCCGCTTTCCGCTTTCCGCTTTCTTGAAAGCCAGCGCCTCGGCGATTTCGCTGACCGGAACGACGGCCGTCGCGCCGTTGTGGAGCGCGGTCACAATCGTGCTCGTGGCGCGCAGCACGTCGAACACGACGCAGCACGTTTCGCGCAAATCGCGCCGGGCGAGCGCGGGCAGTTCCGCCGGCGTCAGGATGGTTTCAATTTTCATTGTTTCTCACGCAAAAGCTATTTCATTTTCGTCCTCATGTAATGGAAAAGATATTGCTGGGCGTAACCGGCGTGCGGCCCGAAGTGCGTGGCGGCAAATTGGCGGAGGCGTTTTTCCGTGGGGCGGCGGCGCGGAAAATAAAGCTGCCGCAGCGCGCGCCCAATCCACACATCCACCGGAAACGCGGCGTCGAAGCCGCAGGCGAACAGCAGCACGCAATCGGCGATTTTTCCGCCGACGCCGCGCAGTCGCATCAATTCCGCGCGAGCTTCGGAACAATTCAGTTCGCGGATTTTTTCCAAATCCAGTCTGCCTTCGGCGACCTGCCGCGCGGCGGCGAGCAGGTGCGGCGCGCGAAAGCCCATTTTGCAGGCCCGCAGTTCGGCTTCGGTCGCGGCGGCGATTTTATCCGGTGGTGGAAATGCGAATTGTAGAGTTCGGCCTGTGGCCGAATCGGGTCGAGCCGCAGGCTCGACGCTACAACAATTGATTGGTTCCCCGAACCGCTCGCAAAGCAGGCCGATGATTTGCCGGATTTGGACGATTTGCTTGGTTGAGGACAAAATGAACGACGCGAGGCATTCCCACGGTTCCTGCCGCAGCAGGCGCAATCCGCGGCATGCGGCGACGGCGTTTCTCATCGGCTCGTCGTCGGGAAAAGTTTTGAGCACGGCGGGCATATCCGTTTCGGTCTGGAGAAAATCGCGGAGCCATTGCCAGTCGGCAACCGGCGCGGCGGTTTCGGCGCGGATGCCGCCGGGTGTCTGGGTGAGCCGGACAAAATGTTTTCCGACGATGCCTTCCCAGGAATCCCCATTTTGCCGCCAGCGGAAAACCTGGCCGGAGTCGAGCGTCGCGGCCAAATCGTAATCGCGGACGCGCAGGAGGATTTCCGTCGCGGCCATTTATTTCAAGTTGTAGCACGCCCAAAGATGGACGCGGTGGAACACGCGGTCGCCGATTTTCACGTCCTGCTCGCCGAGGTCGGAGACGGAGGCAAATTCCTGCGCGATGCGCGGCGGCAGCAAGTCCGGCGCCGGCGCAATGCGGGCCACCGGCTCATGCGCCAGCCATTTCCAAACCCAGCCGCTTTCCAGTTTGTAAAGGCCGGCCTCGGAGACGAAAATGGCGCTCTGGCCCTGGCGCCGGGCGCGGTAGTTGTATTCCGACCAGAAATAAAACTGGTTCTCCGGCTCGTCCGAATCCGCGGAATAAACCAGCGGGCCGGATTTCAGCGCGTCGCGCGCCTGCGGAATGTAAAATGAATACAGCCCGGTGATGCCGTAATGCCCGGCGATGATGAAGGCGGGCCGGCCTTCGGCGGCGAGTTTTTCGCGTGCATTTTCGACGAGCGTGGCGGCCACGTCCCACGCGCGCACGCGGCGCAGCGGGTCAATCTCACCGGGCAGCGGCTGTCCGGCAATTCGGGAGACGAGGTTGCTTTGATACATGATGGCGATGGCGAAAATGCCCAGCGCCACGCCGGCGGCGAAAAACGGCTTCGCGGCGCGGCGGCGCTCGTTCCAATAAACCACCATCAGGCAGAACATCGGCAGCACGGCGGGCGCAATCCAGTTCGGCAAAATGCGCGAGTGAAACGACCAGAGGAAATGGCCGATGAAAACCGGCGCGCCCATGCAGAAAAAATAGAGCCAAAGCGGGCGCTCGCGGCGGAATTTCCAGAAGCCGATCATCGCCCAGATTGCGCCGGCGAAGAAAACGGGATTGAGCAGCGCGAATTCCTGAAAGATGAAATCCCAGAAGTAGCGCAGCGTCGGATGCCACTGGCCGTGGAGTCCGGCGTTGCCGGCGACGTGCGTGGCCGTGATCCAGCCGTGCCGCGAATTCCAGATGACGACGGGCAGCGTGCAAATCAGGAAAACCGCCAGCGCGAGCCACGGGCCGGGCCTTCGCAACTGAATCCGCGCCGGCGGATGGAGCGCGAGGAAAATGCCGAAACAGACGATCAGGTAAAGCGCGTTGTATTTGCAAAGGAAGCCGAGTCCCATCGCCAGACCGACGATGAGCCAGTCGCGCGTTTTGCCGTCCGGCTGCACCGCGCGCCAGCCCGCGACCAGCGCCCAGGTCCAGCAGAGGACCAGCGGCGGATCAATCGTCATCAAAATCGTGCCGATGCCGAGCAGCGGCGTGGCGGTGGCGGCGAGCAGCAGACAGAACGACGGGCGCGCGCCGATTTCGCGGGCCAGAAAACGGAGGAGCAGCAGGCTCGTGATGGCGGCGAACAGCGGCGAGAAATAGCGGACGCCGAATTGCGTGTCGCCAAAAATCGAGGTGCCGGCGAACTGGATAAACGCGATGCCCGGCGGCTTGCTGTAATACGACAGCGCGGGATGCTTGGACCAAATCCACTGATACGCCTCGTCCTGGCTCAATTCGATGGCGCCGCTGGCGAGATAAATCCAGCGTCCGACAAGCATGGCGATGATTAAAATGGTGCCGAGGCGAAGCCACTCCAATTCGGAGTTGGGAGTCGGGAGTTGGGAGTTGGGGGATTCCGCATTCCGCACTCCGCGTTCCGCATTGACGAGCGATGGCAATTGCACGTGCCAGAGCGGGAACCATTTTTTTCCGATCCAGTTCCACGCGGCCTGCAATCCAATCACCCCCGCCGCCGCGTAGCCCGCGCCCAGAACCGCGCCGGCCAGAACGTCGCCCGGATAATGCACGCCGACATAGACGCGCGAGAAGGAGACGGCCAGCGCCATCGGCAGCATGAACCGCCAGCTTTTGGGATAAAACAGGAACGCGACCATCGTGGCGGAAAACCAGTTGGCGGCGTGCGCCGACGGCATGGAGCCGGAGGCGGTGCAGCCGAGACGCGCGATGGCATCCGTCAGCGCCATGCACGGCCGAGGCCGGGCGACGGCGTGTTTGATGATGTTGATGACGAGCGCGTTGCCGAGCAGGGAGACAAAGGCCATCGTCAGCGCGCACAGCCGGGCGCGGGTGCTGCAAAAAAGCGCCGCGACAAAACCGATGAAGACGGCGAGAACGAACCACCGCATTACATCGCCGCCACCGCTCAAAACCGGCATGAGCCGGTCGAAGAGCGGGTTGCCCAATGACCGGTTCATGAAATGAAACAGACTTGTGTCGAGTGTTTGCAGCCAATGCATCGCCGCCAGTGTAGCGGGAAACGCGAGGTTGAAAACTCAATTGCGCCGGGGACGCCGCGGTCAGCGCGCCGGGGCGGACGGCGGGAAATTGATCTGCTCCTTCACTTCGTAGCGGAACATGCGTTTCTGCATCCAGCGCACAGCGAAGAGATCGTGGACGGTGATGAACAGCCGGTTCAGCACGCCGTAGTGGCTCCGGCCCTTGAAGCGCGCGTGATGGCTGATCGGAATTTCCGTGACGACAAATCCCTCGATCCGGAAGAGCGTCGGGAGAAAACGGTGCATGCCCTTGAAAAATTTCAGCCGCGCCGCGCATTCGCGCCGGAAAATCCGGTAGCCGCAGGCGGAGTCGCTGACGGTTTCGCGGGTGAAACGGTTGCGGGTCCCGTTGGCGATTTTGGACGAAAGCCGGCGGAGGAGCGAATCGCCCTGCGCGCGGGCCTGGACGCGCGAACCGCACACGCAGTCGCATTTGCCGGACTGGATGGCCTCCAGAAATCGCGGCAGCTCGCGCGGATGATTTTGCAGGTCGGCGTCCAGCGTGGCGATGAAACGGCCCCTGGCGGATTGGACGCCGGCCCACAGCGCCGCCGACTGGCCGCAATTCCGGTCCAGCCGCACCGCGCGGATTTTGGGATCGGCGGCGCCAAGCGTCTGGAGGATTTTCCACGAGCCGTCGGTGCTGCAATCGTCCGCGATGACGATTTCGTGGGTGACGTTGAGCGGTGCCATCGCCTCGCGGATGGCGGTCACGAGCGGAACCAAATTCCCCTGCTCGTTGAAGCAGGGGATCACGATGCTCAAAACGGGTGGTTCAATCATGCGGTTCCGGCTTCAATGTATCATGGGGAAGCGCACGGGGAAGTCTTTTTGCCGTATGCGGCCGGCATCGCCAGAGGTCAATGAAGAATGCAGGATTGGGAAAAATCATTCCGGCCTGGTGGCGTGCGCCTGCAGCCAGAGCAGGTCCGGGTCGTCCGGTGCGACGGAGATGAACTTGTAATTTTCGGTGGCGACGCCTGACTGCTGTGGGAATTGGGTGTCCGGGCTTAACCACCGGTGCAGTTCCGCATGACCGTCGGCAAAAGTGACCGGCCCGCCGCCTCCGTGATAATTTGCCGCAATCTCCACCATTGTCGCATTGACCATGGTGACGCCGAAAAAACCGTCGTCCACGCTGTCGTCGCGTTCATCAATGAAAACAAAAGCGTCGCTGGCGGACAGCTTGCCAAGGTCGGTTGTCTTTCGGATAAATTGAAACGCCGTGTCGAGCGGGCGGTTCGTGTAGCCCATCCAGCCGTTCATGGCCACCGTGCGCGCCAGCGGAAAAAGGCCATTGCCTTCCTTGACCATGACGCGGCTGGCCGGGCAATGAAAAATCGCGGCGGATTTGACATACTCTCCCAGCGACGACCATTGCGGGTTCAGGAAAAGGTCGGTGTTGGTGTTGTCCGGATTGTCGGCCATGGTGGCGTCTTCCCAGCCCGTCGTCCAGTTCAGCGAGCAGCGCGCCATGCCGTTGGAACCGGCCTCCTGCCACCAGTTGTTGCCCGGAATGAAATCATCGTGGTCGTTCACATACATCTGCCACGCAAGCTGCAACTGTGTCAGGTTTCCAAGACACTGGATTGTCTTCGCGCGTGATTGGGCCTTGGAAAGAACCGGCAGCAGCAGCGCCGCCAGGATGGCGATGATGGCGATGACGACCAGCAGTTCGAGGAGAGTGAAACCCGCTTGAAATCGTTTTCTCGTTTTCATGCGGGCCGGACGCGCTCAATAAACCACAACGGAGCGCACCGGCAGGCCCTTTAATTTTTCGCGGCCGTTCAGGAATTTCAACTCGATGAGAAAGGTGACCTCCAAAATCTGCGCGCCGAGTTTCTTCATCAGTTCCACCGCGGCGGCGGAGGTGCCGCCGGTGGCGAGCAGATCGTCAATCAGCAGCACGCGGGCGCCGGGCTTGAGCGCGTCAGTGTGCATCGCGACGGTGGCGTGGCCGTATTCCAGCGCGTAATCCTGCTCGATGGTTTTGTAAGGCAGCTTGCCCTTTTTGCGGACGGGCACGAAGCCGGCGTGCAGCTTGGTGGCGGCGGCGGCGGCGAAAATAAACCCGCGCGCGTCAATGCCCACAACCGCGTCCACCATGCCGGGCTTGAAATTTTCCGTGAGCAGCTCTATCGAGCCGGCAAACAGCCGCGCGCCGGCCAGCACGGGCGTGATGTCCTTGAACTGGATTCCGGGTTTCGGGAAATCCGGGACGTTGCGGATGGCGTGTTCAATTTCAGCGGCGGTGACGGGGGGCATAGAATCAATATTGGTTTCTGGACGTGGTTGCGAAATGGGGCCGGGAAATGACTAATGACGAAGCGCTAATGCCTAAAGAATGATGAAATCCGAATGACGAATGGCGGGAAATGCCAGACATCCGGCATTCGTCATTCGTCATTGGGGTTTCTTTAGTCATTCGGATTTAGTCATTCGACATTCCGCGTTCCGGTGCATGGTTTCATTCTTCCTTCTTTTTGGAGGCTTCGAGTTTTTCAATCATCTTCCGCAGCTTGTGCAGGGCGAGATTCTGGATTTGCCGGACGCGTTCGCGCGTGACGCCGAATTTCACGCCGACTTCCTCCAGGGTTTTTTCCGCGCCGCCATCGAGGCCGAAGCGGAAGCGGAGAATCATCGCTTCGCGCGGGTCGAGGTGCTTGACCATGTCCTGCAACATGTCGGTGACGGTTTTGTCCTCCAGGTTGTCGTAGGGCGAGGTGGCGTTTTCATCCTCAACCACGTCGGAAAAATTGTTCGAGTCGTCGTCGCCGATGGGCGCGTCGAGCGACGCGGGGCGGACGGCGGCCAGGCGCATCTGGCGGACGCGGGCGGCGGTCATGCTGAGTTCGTCGGCCAGCTCCTCGTCGGTCGCCTCGCGGCCCAGCTCCTCCTGCAATTTCATCCCGACCCGGCGCATCTTGGAAATCTTGTCCACCAGATGCACCGGCAGGCGGATGGTTTTGGACTGGTTGGCCAGCGCGCGTTTGATGGATTGTTTGATCCACCACGAGCCGTAGGTGGAAAGCTTGCCGCCCTTTTTCGGGTCAAACCGCTCGACGGCCTTCATCAACCCGATGTTGCCTTCGCTGATCAAATCCAGCAGCGGCAGGCCGATGCCCTCGTAATCGCGCGCGATTTTCACGACGAGCCGGAGATTGGCCTTGATCATCTGCTCGCGCGCCTTCTTGTCGCCCCGTTTGATTCGCGCGGCCAGGACAATTTCCTCCTGCGGCGTGAGCAGCTTCACCTGGCCGATTTCGCGCAGGTAAAGCTTGATGGCCGTGTCGCCGTCGTAACGCTCGGGTTCCCGCGGGATGAATGTCGTGGTGTCGCCCTCGGCGGGCCTGGCTGCGGCGGGCGGCAACGGTTCCGGGGCCGGAGCGGAGGGTTTTCCGCGCCGTTGAACTTTGACCGCTTTGGATTTTCGCGTCTTCACCGCCATAACCGGCGGAAACTAAAGCGTGAAAAATGCGCGCCCGCAAGAAAATTAAGAATGCATCAATGCAGCGGTCACAGAACCGCACCGTGACATCATAAGCCATCAGGTTTCATTTTCTGCAAGTTCTTCGTTCGTTCCGCTTGGCCGCATTCCCAGGATTTCCTGCGCCGCCGCCTCATCCTCGGCCGGGACATAAATGCGCCGGAGTCCTTCGGCCTTCAAGCCCTCTTCCGGATCCGGCTGGGCGCCATCAAATGACACCCCGATGTCTGCGGCGAGCAGGCGCTCAACCCAGTGTTGGGCTTCCGCCGCCGGGAATTCGCCCAGGCAGCAGGGCGGCGGTGGTTCCACATCCGCCAGTTCCTTGGCCGTCAGGCGCGACTTGTCGAACAACTCCGTGACCGGCCCGCCACCGGGATGGGCATCGGGTTTGTCCGTGGCGAATGCCGCACACCAATAACCGGCTCCCCCCGACGATGTGAACGTTTTTCCGTTGGGCAGCCGGATGGGTTGCCTCTGGATGATCCAGGTGCCTTGCACCCGGTTGGCATCGAGAAACCGGCCTTGATACAAAATCGGCGGGCCGGGCAATTCCTGCTGCAAATCCATTCCCTGATCCACCAAGGATTCCCGCAACGTCTTGCGGCTGCCATCCTCCTCAATGACGTAGCCCACCGGCATCTGTTTGGTCAGTTCAAAATTGGGGAAGGCAAAATATCCGCCCACCGTGCCCACGCCCGGCATTCCAGCCGGCGCATCCTCTGTGACCGATCCCGCAAAATGCGACGTCCACCCTTGTTTTAATTCCAGCGTGAAGGTGACCGGACCGAAACCGGGACGATTCCCGCGCGGGCCATAACCGTAACAGCCGCGCCAGACGCCGGTAACTTTCTTGCGCGTGGCCATTGGCCCGCCCAACGACTGGCCGTCCACCGGACAGATCGTCACGTCATTTGGAAATTGTTTGCCGCAATATGGACAACGGTTCATAGGCACAAATGTTTTCCGATATTAACCTCAGCCTTCAGCCTTTGCTTCCCGCTCCGCCACCAGCATGTCGCCCTGATACTCCACACGGAATCCGTGCTCTGCCAGATGCAGACAACGGTCCAGGTCAATGATGGCCCGGCAGATGTCGCTGTCGGTGGAATTTCTGGCCACCGTCAGGATTTCGTCCGCGCTGCTCAGGCGCCGGCCGGCGGCACTTCGGGGATAGGCGCCGGGCGCATATTTGGGCGAGAAATAAAAGCCGGCATACTTGGGCGTCTTCCGCACCCGGTCGTAGATGCGGTTCTTGAACCGGAAGAAGCGGTTCACCGCGTTGGGCCGCGCCGCCACGGTTACATTCCCGCCGATGTTCTCGTGGCAACAGGTGCGGCACATCACCCGTCGGGCACCCGAGACGATGGCGTAATCCAGCGCGCCGTCCGACACGGCCCCGCACGCGCCGAAGAACACCACCGCCGTTGGCTGAACCTTAAGTTGCGGGTCGAAAATGTTGTCCGGCACGAAGCTGAAATTCCCGGGCAGTCTGCCCAGTCTCATGGCCCGGTAACTTTGAAAATAGCGCGGGTCAATGTCCGTGGCGATGACTTTGGCGCGCGGCAATCGTGCGGCCAGGTGGCAAGCATGGCGTCCGAACACGCAGGCGGGATTGACGATGGTCGTCTCACCGCCAGAACCCGCCAGCAACCGGACGATGATGTCCTTCAGGTGCGCATCACGGTGCTTGCGGTAGAATTCCCCCCGGAACGAGGTATAGGGAAATAGATGGCTGGGAAAACCGGGAAAGCGTTGGTTCCATCGCGCGGACAGCGGGCCGGCGTGACGTTGCATTCCGTTTTCCTCGGCGGACCGCGCCACGATGTTCCCATGCCGGAACTCGTCAAGGAGTCCGGCCAACGCTTCCAAGGCCAATTCAGACTGAACAGGTGTCATGCGACATTTGAAAACTTTTCAACTTTCGATGACCGCCGTGCCTGCTCGCCGCTGGCAGCGTTTCCGGTAGAGCCGTTCCGTGAAACCGCCTTCTTTTTCAAAGGCAGCCGCCTGCGCCGCCACCTGACGGCTCAACAAACTGCTGGCCACCATGATGAGCGCCAGGGCGCCGTTGGCCGCTATCTCTGGATAGGTGGGCTGTGTGGACACTGTGGACTGGATGGACTTTTGTTTTTCGCCTCGTCCACCCTGGCCGGTCCGTCCACTCCGTCCATTTTGTCCATGCACCGCCTCCACCCAGGCCGCCACGTCATCTGCTGTGGCGGGACGCCGTGCTATCAGATCAGCCCGGCGCGCGTCCTCGCGCGGCCACTGCGGCAGCCCGCGTTGCCGCAGAAAATCTTCATAATCCAGACGCAGCTCCTCCAGGCTGGCGCGGGCCACGTTCGTGAGCTTGAGTTCCATTTTCTTGGACGTGCCGCTGGCCTGGCTGCCCTCGGCAATGTTCTGCACGCCCGACCGCGCCGCCTGCACCATCTGGTCGTGGGTGCGGCTGCGCGGAGAAATGTAACGGTCGCAGAACCGCACCGTGACATCATAAACCAATTGTGCCACCTGAAAGCTTTTCAACTTCCGATAACCGCCGTGCAGGGGAATCAATTTTTCTGTGTCATTCATCTATCAGCGCGAAAATGCATCCGGCAGAAAGTAGAAGTGGTTGTCACATGCCAAAAGCTTCTATTTTCCTGCAATGAGCCGCCGAAAATGAGCTTCTGTCTTCGGTCGCATCGCAATGATGTCGTTCTCCAGTTTTTCGATTTTCAAATACTGTGCATCAACCACTTTTTGTCCATCTTCGGTCGGTTTGCTATCTATCAGAGTTTGCACCCGGTCGCACGTTCTTACGTATTGATCGCAGGTGTTCACAATGACTCGAACATCATTTTCAATATCTTGTGGCAAATAGATTTTGTTAAGTTCAAAAGTCTGCCAGAATTGGTTCACATCAGTTTGAAAGATCTGTTGCCTAGCCCGCAGTTTCTCCATGTTCTTGTCCTCGATAAGAAGGGCGCAATCTTGGTATGAGCCTATAATTTTAAGGTAGCATGGCCAGATTGCTGATGCCGCCGTCGCCGCTCTTTCCAAATATTTGGCCGACACTCCAGTGCTTGGGTTCGGCCTTAAATGGTCAACCCTTTTGCATTTAGGACAGGTCACGCTAATTGCTGTTGCCTGTGTCAGAAAAATAAATCCGCAGTGAGAGCACTTGTGTCCCATCTTGCCGTCAAATACTGGCGCAATGGAAGCAGTTAAAAAATCCCATGCAGAATCGGGAAGCAACAAGAATTCAAATTCCACTTTTTTTCCCGACGTCAATTCAATATAGCCCTTGCCATAGCGCTCACTCTCCTTTTCATGGACTTCAAAATTTGGCTTAAATCTCAAAACTTGCTGCCACTCGTGCATGTCCTCGTCGGCTTCGATATTTACTACGGCTTGCTTTTGGCCAATATTTAACTCTGATGAAACAGGCACAATTCCGCTCCCTTTTATCAGCTCATCTGGCTTGAGCGCCACTGCTACTCGGCGAATTCTCACTACCTTGCTTCCAAAATTTACCGCTTTGATGGTAAGAAGCCCCTGCCTTGTATTGGTATTTTCCAATGCCAAACTTGCCGTAACTTCCAATTTGCTGCCATGATTTGTGCGTTCTGTTCCGCGTCTCGGATTGAGGGTTTGCTTTTTGAATTTCCGTTCTTCGTAGATTAGAAACCTGTTTAACCTTGAAAGTTGCTGATTACCCAATTCGTTCAATGAAGTGATTGCGTGCGGCAATTTCAATTTCTTTGAAGCAAAGGCATAAAGGTCAGAATCGGCGAATCCCAGCGATTTTGACCTTGGCCAAATTCCTTTTAGTTGTGCAGTTCGGAATTTTTCGGGGTCAGCGTTCCGTAGTCTTGAATTCTTGCTGGCACGCCATTGGCGAAGATAACTAATACCCGCCTCCGCCTTCTCTCGGGGAAGTTCTTTATAGGTTGTGAGGCCAAATTCCGCATTAAAGTCTCCCCAAACCCTTGCGTATGCCTTGCCCGTGTTGCCGCCAGAGACAGTAAGGCGCTCGACAATTTCGTCAACAATTTGCCTTAACTGCCTGGCTGTTTCAGGAGCAATGTGCTGTGGCCCGGGCGAGAACACGACCCGCCGTGATGCAGTAGATTTTGTCCCGATCACGATGTCACCTGAACCGGAATGCACAATCTGAACATGGCTTGAATGCTCATTAAGCGCAGGCACCGTTTTTAGCGGAGTGCCTGTTTCTACACGTTGCAAGGCGGCTTGCTCGGCAGCAGCTTTCCACTGACATAGAAGGGGCGCTGTATATCGCGCCTCGTCGTTGTCGATAAGCTTTGCGCAGTTTTGGCAGAGCCAGATGCCATTTTGGATTGAAGAGCGATCTACTTGAGACATGCTCGCGTCGTAGCGCGGTCCGCCATGTGCCGCAGCAGCGATATGTGCCGCGACCCCGACATTGATTGCCTTTCTCGGATTTGTGTGGGGTCCGGTCGTGGGGCATTTGCACGACGGATTTGAACATAGGAATCCGACGCGCTTTGCCAAGATGTCTTTAACTTTTTGCTGGAAGTCATCTCGCGTATCTCTATCTAGAACGATCTCCTTCTTTGTGGCCGCCTGCCAACCCGGTATCCCTGGAGAGTCCAACCGTAGCGTATTTCCGCTTCGGCAAGCTTCCAAGAGCTTTGCATACTCCTGCTCGTTGTTCGGAAGGCGCCAGTTGATGTAAAGGAATTGTGCCAGGGAGCCTTTGATTGGAGCGTCGTCAAGCCGCAACGGAATGAAACGGCGGTCCTTATTCAGCGGGTCACGAAACCTGAACGTGCCCAATTCCAATTGTGCCCAATCAGACCCAAACGCATTTTCCGACATGCAAAGCACCAACACACGCGATCGTTCTAGCGCTTCCTCAATCTTCGCTGGGATGCTATCCCCAGGTTTGATTTGCTCCTCGTCCAGCCACACGCGCACGCCGTCCTTCTTCAAACGCGCGGCCAGTTCGCGCACCACTGGCTTATCCTTCGTGCTGTGACTCAAGAAAACATCGAATTGGTATTCGTCTGGCATTGATTTGTTCTGCTAGGACGCCTTTTTCAAAAACACATTGTCGCGGTGGAATGCGAGAAATTCCCGTTGCGGTTCGGCAAAGCTGCCGACGTTGACGACGCGATCCGTGATGATGCCCATTTTGTTCATGGATTCTTCGTGAGCCACCGGTGAGATAAGCAATTCGCCGCCGTTTTCAAAGGAAATAAAGCCGCGGTCAAACAGGTGGTCTATGGTCGGCGTCAGCAGCAGGCCGTTGCCCGCAAACAGCCGCTCGCGGTTGTCTGATTCCCGCCACGGTTTGATATGGCTGGCAATCAAATGTTCGGGCCGGTCCACCCGCGTGACGCGACAGAAATGTTCGATGCGCGCGACATTTTGACGGAACAAGCCCTGTCCGCGCCGGGCTTTGATGAGCGCCTGCTTTTCGGTGTCGGGCAACTGGCGGTCGGCGGAAATCTGCTCACACTCGTGCTCTTCCCATTCCACGATGCCGCGCAATTCCGGCAGCGGCGTCTCCGCCGTTTCGGAAATCTGGACGCCCTGAATGATTCCCAGCAATTCCGGCGAGGCGAGTTGCGCGACGACCAGCGCCATTGGCCGCTGGATTTGCGCGAGATAGACGCCTTGGTTGCCGTAGCCATTGGCGCGAATGGGCGAATAGCGTTCGGGCAACGTTGGCGCGATGGCGTGCATGTGTTGCGTAGGCAGAATCGGCTCGGTGAATTTCTGGAAATCAATATCTACCCTCCAGCCAACTTCGTTCCATGCCTGTCCGATGTGACCGAATTCATCCGGTCGCGGCGAGGTGTAACAATGCGTGCGAGCCATGCCGAAGCCTTGAACCGCGCCATCGGCAAAGGAATAAACAATGTCGCCGGGCGCGACTTCGCGCATAGTTTCGTAAAACGGATTGGTTTGGTCGTTGCGCTTGCGCTTGGGCGACCAAATGTATTTTCCGAAGAACTCATGTCGGAAGGTCTGACTGTGATTGACCCACCAGAAGTTCATTTCATTTGTGGTCCCCTGACATCCGCACAACTGCCGATGGAGCCTTTGCCAAGGTCAAACGCCCGGACGGTTTCAGTTGCCGCCGGTTCCGCTTTTTCCTTCGGGATGTTGTCTTGCATATCCAGGTTCCTGGATTTTGAGGCCGTCAAGAGGACCGGCCCGCCTGTTTGATTGTCCGGCGATGCTACGCCTGTGTCCCCGGTCCGGCAATGGCTTTTTTGTGGCAGAGGGCATCCGTGGGCGAGGGGAGTTGCGGGATGTCGGAGCCGAACTCACGTCGGCTGCCACGAAATGAGGTCACTGCAAAACCCCTGTAGCGGCGCTCTGTGAGCGCTGAAAGGAAGTAAATTTTCGAGAAAATCACGGCGGTCACAGACCGCCGCTACAAGAACCGCCGCTACAAGAACAGGGCGGGTTTTGGAGAGGTCTCATTTTGTGTTCTTTGGCTTATTTGTGGCAGAGGGCATCCATGAGCGAGGGGGGTTGCTGGATGTCGGAGCCGAACTCACGTCGGCTGCCACGAAATCATCAAAACCCGCCATTTTCAAGGTTCGGGCGCATTTCAGGCCGGGAAACGGGAGTTGCGGGATGTCGGAGCCGAACTCACGTCGGCTGCTACGAAATCATCAAAACCCGCCATTTTCGAGGTTTGGGGCGCATTTCAGGCCGGGAAATGGGAGTTGCTGGATGTCGGAGCCGAACTCACGTCGGCTGCCACGAAATCATCAAAACCCGCCATTTTCAAGGTTTGGGGCGCATTTCAGGCCGGGAAACGGGAGTTGCGGCTGTCGGAGCCGAACTCACGTCGGCTGCCACGAAATCATCAAAAACCCGCCATTTTCGAGGTTTGGGCGCATTTCAGGCCGGGAAACGGCATTTCATCAATTTGGATTGCGTCCAAACAATGTCGGTTTGTCCTTTCACCCATTCGTTCTGCCTTTCCGGCGGGGCGTTTGACTCCTTCATCAAATCGTCGTGTCCCGGCATCAAGTCGTTGTGCCTCCAACGGGCATCGCTTTGATTTTCCGTCAATTCGTTCAACCTTGGAACAACATCGTCTTGTCCCTGCATCAAATCGTTTTGCCTCTGAACAATATCGGTTTGTCCTTTCATCAAATCGTTTTGCCTTGAAACAATATCGTTTTGCCCCAACGCAAGACCGGATTGCCTGGCGGGGCGCCGCCGCCGGCCATGGACCGCCGCCACAAGCCCGGCCCGTGAGATTAGAAGCTTGAAAATAAATGAAAAAAACGTTGACAGGTTTCATGGTGTTTGCCATTAATCCCCCTGCACGCATGATTAGCCGGACACCTCCGTCCGGCCGGTTATTTTCTGAAGGGGAAAGAAGCAATGGTGAATGAAAAAGAAAGTAATCCGTGTCGCACTGTCATTTGCGACCTTCTCTGATAATGACGCAAACAGCCTCGCGATCCTGGTGATTGTGTGCCTCAAAAACAACCTGCTGTATCCCAACCTTCCCGTGGCCATCGCTGCAATGACGCTGTTGCAGACGAAGTTTCAGGACGCCATCACCGCGGCGGCGCAGGGTGGAAAGCTGCTGACAGCCGCAAAAAACGAGGCGCGGGAAGCCTTGATATCCGCCCTGCGCCAGACGGCGGGGTATGTCCAAAGCCTGGCCCCGACGCTGACCGTCTCGCAGGTGTTGTCGTCGGGCTTTGACGTGGCCAATGCCAGCTCCACCCCGTCGCCGCTGGATCAGCCGGTGTTCTCGCTGGACAATTCCATGACCACCCAACTGGGGGTGGGCCTGTCGGTGGTGCCGAATGCCAAGGCGTATCAGATGCAATTCTCCACCGGCACGGGCGCATGGCTGGAGGCGGGCATTTTTCCGAACACGAAGGGCATCGTCCTGACGAATCTCACTCCGGGCACCATCTATAATGTGCGCATCCGCGCGGTGGGCGGCTCCACGCAATACAGCCCCTGGAGCGCCACCGTGTCCAAAATGGCCACCTGACTTGCATCGGCCGGTCCTTGCGGGGATGACCACCCATTTGGCAGGGGCATCGCGCTGCGATGATCCTGGTGGCATCCCGCAAGGGAAGCCGTCCCACATTCTGCGGGCTGGTAGGGATCAGGGACGCAGACCGGGCGACGGCAAAAGGTCGGAGCGTGCATTCCTTCGGAAAAACCCGACCACCCGCCGCCCGGAACAATTTTAACACAACCCGCGCCGGAATGAAAAATCGTTCCGGCGATTTTATTTTCGCCCGCAGGGCTGCATTGCCGCGCCCCGCCTGAAAATCAACTATCTCCGGCTGTCGCGCGCGAGGGTGAGATAATAAAGCAGCGTCAGGATGCTGCTGACCAGCGCGGCGACGTAGGTAAGCGCGGCGGCGTTCAGAACCTTGCTGACGCCCGCGCGTTCGTGTTCGTGGACAAGGCCGAGCCGGAATAATTGCTCCTTCGCGCGGCGGCTGGCGTCGTATTCCACCGGCAGCGTGACCAGTTGAAACAGGGTGATGACGGAAAATGTCGCAATAATGATCCACAGCGCCACTCCCAATATGTTCATGAACATCCCCACGAACAAAATTCCCATGTAAGCCATGCTGGCGAATTGCGTCACCGGCGCAAGGGCCATCCGGACATTGAACAATCCGTAGGCCGCCTGATGCTGGAGCGCGTGGCCGGATTCATGCGCCGCCACGCCGACGGCGGCGACCGACTGCCCGTGAAAATTTTCGGACGACAGGAACAGCGCGCGCTTCATCGGGTCGTAGTGGTCGCTCAAATGGCCGGAAATTTCCTCCACCGGCACGTTCACAAGCCCGGCGTGGTCCAGAATTTCGCGCGCCGCCTCCGCGCCCGTCATGCCGGAGTCCACCGCCACCTTGCTGTATTTGCCGAAGGCGCGCCACAGCTTGACCTGCGCCCAGATGCCGAGCAGCAAGCCGGGAATCAAAAACAAAAAATACAAACCAATCGAATGAAACGAATTGTAAATCATAAAATCAAAACAATGGACAGCGCGTTCGCCGTTTTTACTCAACGGAACGCGCCGTCCTTGCCGGAGTAGAGCATAAATCGGGTTGCTGCGCAAGATTTGGCCGAAATGTCGAAATCAGATGCAGGAAGCTTTTACCGCAGATTTCGCAGATGGCGCAGATTTCTTTTCTGCGCAAATTGGCGCAGGCGGTGCTGGTTTTGGTTTATTGAGTAGCAGCGGACGTGAGTCCGCTCATTATTCCGGCGGGGGAGAAGTTTGAGCCGACTCACGTCGGCTGCTACACATTCCGAATGGGAAGTTTTATCCGCAGATTTCGCGGAAGACGCAGATTTCTTTTCGGCGTAAATCGGCGCAGGCGGTGCTGGTCTGGTTTATTGAGTAGCAGCGGACGTGAGTCCGCTCATTATTCAAACCGGAGAAGATGGAGCGAACTGACGTTCGCTGCCACGATGGAACGTGTCGGCGCTGTGCGCCGATTCGTTCGAACCACAGGCTCGACACTACACCTTTCGGCTGCGCGACAACGCAGCCCTGCCATTATCAGATCTCCAGCACTTTCTCAAACCGCGTCAGGTTGCGCGCGCCGTTGCCGGTGACGAGCGCGACATCCTCCAGCCGCACGCCGCCGATTTCGGGATAGTAAAGCCCCGGCTCGACGGTCACGACGTGGCCGGGCCGCAGCCGGCCCGCCGAGGTCGCGCCCAGCCGCGGCGCCTCGTGGACTTCCAGGCCGAGTCCGTGGCCGGTGCCGTGAAAAAAGCCCTCCATCCGCCCGTCGTGCCGTCCGGTTTTGTAGCCCTGCCGGACAAAAAATTCCTGCACGGCCTTGTGAACCTCCGCCGTCGGCACGTTGGCGCGAATTTTCTCAAAGCCGATTTTTTGCCCGTGCCAGACGGTGTCGTAAAGTTTCCTCACCGCCTCGCCCGCGTGTCCGCGCACGACGGTGCGGGTGATGTCGCCAAAGTAGCCGGCTTTTTGCGAGCGCGGAAAGATGTCAATGACGACCGGCTCGTTGGCGCGCAGCGGGCCGTGGCCGCGCTCGTGCGGATCGCAGGCCTGCCGGCCGCCGGCGACGATGGTGTTCGCCGCCAGGCCGTGCGCCTGCAGGATCGCGCAGTCAATCACCGAGCGCAGTTTTTCCGACGTGAGCGTGAGGCCGTGGTAAATGAGCCGGCGGTTGCGGCCGATTTTGGAGCGGCGCAGGACTTCCATGCCCTCGGCCATGCCGACCTCGGCCATCGTCAGCGCGGCGGAGATTTTCCGGACCTCGTCGGCGGACTTGATTTCGCGCTTCGGGAAAACGGCGGCGCGCGGCTTGAGCTTGACGCCGAGTTTTTTCAATTCCTTCGCCAGACCCAGCGGGAAATTGTCCGGCACCACGGCGCGGCGGATTTTCTGCTCGCGCAAAATCTGCCGGATGACGCGCGCGAAGCCGGGCGATTTGACGCCGTCGCGCCGGAGTTTTTGCTGGCAGGCGCTCAACGACACGGCGTGGCAGTGCGGCGCATTGGCGCGGGCGCGGTCAATCTCCAGGTCGCTCATCACGAGCAGCGGGCGCCCGCCGAAGTTGAGGTAGATGAACGGGTCGGGCACGAACAGGCCGGTGGCGTAAAGCATGTTCGCGTCACGCTCGCTGTCGGCGACGATGAGCAGGGTTTCTGACATTTTTGAATCCGCGAATTGCGCGAATTTCCACGAATTAACTGTTAATTTTCATCCGCGTCAATTCGCGAAATTCGCGGATGAAGTTCAAGTTCCAAACAGCCGGTCGCCCGCGTCACCCAGGCCGGGCAGGATATAGCCTTTTTCGTTCAACTGCCGGTCCAAGGCGGCGGTGAAAATCGGCACGCGCGGATAATTCTGCCGAACGCGGCGGATGCCTTCCGGCGCGGCAACCAGATTCACCAGGCGGATGTGTTTGGCGCCCTGTTCGACCAGCAAATCCAGCGCGGCGACCGCGCTGCCGCCGGTCGCCAGCATCGGGTCAATCAAAACCACCTCAAACCGGCCCAGGTTTTTCGGAAAGCTTTTGTGGTAAAACATCGCGCGCAGGGTGGTTTCCTCGCGCTTGAGGCCGATGAAGCCGACGCGCGCGTGCGGGATGAGCTGCAAAATGGAATCCAGCATTCCCAGTCCGGCGCGGAGGACGGGCACAAGGACGACTTCGCGTTCCAGGCGGAATCCGCGCGCGGATTCGAGCGGCGTCCGGACGGAGATTTTTTTCACGCCGAAGGAGCGCGTCGCCTCGTAAATCATCAGCGCCGCGATTTCGCCGAGCAGGCGGCGGAACTCCTGCGGCTGCGTCCGCCGGTCGCGCAACCGGGCGAGGTTGTGTTGCACCAGGGGATGCGCGATGACCGTGACGCCGTTCATTTAATTCAAGGCGCCTGCCAGAGAAAATAGAGCGCGCCGGCCTGCAATTTGGGGATGTCCATGCCGAGGTCGAGCTTGATGTCGTGCGACTTGCTGCTCTGGCCGAGCATCGAAAGAAAATTGGAAAGGTCGTAGCGCTCGCGGTATTCGATCAAATTGGCCTTGTGGCCGCTGTTGGCAATTTTCTCGGCGCGGTCCACGGCGGCGTCGAAATCGCCCAGCTCGTCCACCAGGCCGAGCTGCAATGCCTTCGCGCCTGAAACCACCCGCCCATCCGCAAATTTCATCCAGTCGGGCGCGAGCGCGCGGCCCTCGTTTTTGTTTTTTTCATGCGCGGCGCCGCGGCCTTCGGCGACGATGTTGGTGAATTGTCCGTAAGTTTCCATGATAAGATCCTGCACCAGTTGATGTTCGTCGGCGGGAATCTCGTTCGTCTCGCGCATCCCGCTCAACATATCCTTGTGGATGCCGCTTTTATAGACATCCGGCGCGACGCCGATCTTGTCCATGAGGCCGCGATAATTCAGCCCTTCCATGATGACGCCGATGCTGGCGGTGAGGGTCAGATCGTCCGCGACAATCCAGCGGCTCGGCGCGGAAATGTAATAACCGCCGCTCGCCGCCAGGCTGCCCATCGAGCAGATCACCGGTTTTCCATCAGGCCCGGCCTGAAATTTCGCGAACAATTTGTTGATTTGATCCGACGCCATGACTTCGCCGCCAGGCGAATCCACTTTCAGGATGACGGCTTTGACGCGGGCGTCGTCCTTCGCGCGGTCCAGTTGCGCCTTGATCACGTCCACCATGCTGTTGCCCGCCGGGTCGGCCTCATGGCTGGTGATGATGCCGTCCACCTCGATGACGGCGATTTTGGCGCGCGCGTCATTGTCTTCCAGCACGCATTCCTCCAGCTTCGGGCCGATGTCGCGCGCGGAGCCGGTTTTGAAGCCGCGATTGAGGCCGCCGCCAATGGCGTGCGAAATGGCCTGCGCAAAATTTCCCAGCAGGCTGAAACCCAGCAGCACGAGCAGGATGATGGCAAAAACCATCCAGCCCCGGCTCCGGCGCGGCTTGGTCGGCGGCGGCGGCGCGATGACCGGTGGCGGTGTGACTGAAGGCGGCGGTGAAGACGGCGGCACTGCCTCCTGCGAAAAGGGCGTTGTTTCCATAGCGCCTGCAAACTACCGCAAAGCCGGTGGGCGGGCAAGTTGGTTCGGAAACAAAACCCTGCCGCTCCGGGGCGTGGCATCCGAACGCGGCGCGGGAAGACGGCTCGAGCAAGGTCGGAGGGGTGTTCCATTCCGCGCAACTTTTCCCCTCCGCCGGAGTTTGTAACAATGAACCTTGAAATCAACATTTTCCAATCGGAGGGAATCATGCGAAAAATTTGCGTCGTTTTAATTGCCATCGTCTGCTCGCTGGCCTCGGCCGGTCGCGCGCAGGACACCAACGCGCTCAAGACCGAGATCGGGATTTTTGAGTCGCAAACCGGGGTGGTCATCATCAAGGGCTTCGGCCAGGTCGGCTCGGTTTCCACCGGCGGCGCCGTCATTTCCGTGCGCTGCAAGGAGTCCACGAGCCTGGCCACCGGCCGCAAGGATTATGGCATCTCCGTCGAAATCGAGGCGAACCAGTGGCAGGGGCGGGCCATCGTGGATTATGACGAACTGGATGCGTTGCTCAACGGCATGGACAGCCTTGGCAAAATGACCTACGGCGTGACGGCGCTGCCGGGGTTTGATGCGGCCTTCACCACGAAGTCCGGTTTGCAATTCATCGCCTACGGCAACAAGCAGCAGGGCGGCATCCGGACTTTCCTGCAATACGACGACGGCCCCCGGGTTTCCCTCGCGTCCGACCAGTGGGTCCAACTGGTGAATCTCATCGGGCAGGCGCGGGCGACGCTGGATTCGTTAAGAGCGTCCAAGTGACTTTTGCAGCACCGTGTCGCGCTGCGCCCAGGCGGGGTTCGCGGACGGGTAATCCAGATTGTAGTTCAGCCCGCGGCTTTCGGGCCGCTGCAACGCGCAGTGGATGATCAGCTCCGCCACGGTGGCGATATTGCGCAGCTCCAGCAAATCGCCCGTTACGGTGAAATTCCAGTAATACTCGCGAATTTCCTCCTGTAGATTGGCGATGCGCTTCTGGGCGCGCGCCAGCCGCTTGTTCGTCCGCACGATGCCGACGTAATCCCACATCAGCCGCCGGATTTCGTCCCAGTTGTGCGTGACGACGACGAGTTCGTCCGCGTTGGTCGCATTGCCCGACTGCCAGAGCGGGATTTTCAAATCCACCTTTTCCGGCGGGGCTGAAATGATTTTCTCCGCCGCACGGTGCGCGCAAACCAGCGCCTCCAGCAGCGAATTGCTCGCCAGCCGGTTCGCGCCGTGCAGGCCGGTGCAGGCCACCTCGCCGACGGCAAACAGCCCCGCGATGTCCGTCTCGCCGTCCACGTTCGTCACCACGCCGCCGCACTGGAAATGCGCCGACGGCACCACCGGAATCGGCTCCTTGGTGATGTCAATGCCGTAGCGCAGGCACGTCTGGTAAATGTTCGGAAACCGTTCGATGAGAAATTTCGCGGGCTTGTGCGTGATGTCCAGCCACACGTGCTCCGCGCCGCTTTTTTTCATCTCCCGGTCAATCGCGCGGGCGACGATGTCGCGCGGCGCCAGCGATTTCATCGGATGAACCGCGTCCATGAATTCCTCGTCGGCGAGCGTTTTCAGCACGCCGCCCTCGCCGCGCACCGCCTCGCTGATGAGAAACGATTTCGCCCGGGGATGATACAGGCACGTCGGATGAAACTGCACGAACTCCATGTTCGCAATCGCCGCGCCCGCGCGATACGCCATCGCCACGCCGTCGCCGGTCGCGATGTCCGGGTTCGTCGTGTAAAGGTAGACCTTGCCGCAGCCGCCCGTGGCCAGCAGCGTCACCGGCGCGGCGAAGGTCCAGACGCGGCCCGATTTTTTGTCGAAAACGTAGGCACCGAGGCAGCGGTTGCCGTCGTCCAAGCCGACTTTCCGGCTTGTGATCAGATCAATCGCGATGTGATTCTCAAAAATCTGGATGTTCGGCTGTTTCGAAATCGCGTTGAGCAGCGCGCGCTCCACTTCGCGCCCGGTCATGTCCTTCGCGTGCAAAATGCGCCGCATCGAGTGGCCGCCTTCGCGCCCGAGATCCAGTTCCTTTCCGCCGTCCTCGCTGGGCGCATCGCGCTCGGAAAACTGCATTCCCAGCTCGATCAATTCCTGAATCCGCGCCGGGCCTTCCTCGACGATGGTGCGGACGACGCTTTCCTTGCAAAGCCCCGCGCCCGCCGTGAGCGTGTCGCGCACGTGCAGCTCGAACGAATCCTCCTTGCTCGTCACCGACGCGATGCCGCCCTGCGCATAATTCGTGTTCGACTCCGCGCGGTCCTTTTTCGTGACGATGGCCACGCGCCCGTGCGGCGCGACCTTCAGCGCGAATGACAGCCCCGCGATGCCGCTGCCGAGAACGAGATAGTCGAATTGTTTCATTTCAAAGCCTTGCGTTGTCAATCAACCGCGTTTTGCCGACGAACACCGCCAGCGCCATGTGGGTGCCGCGTTTTACCCGGGCGACCGGAGTCAGCGTTTCGGGATCGAAAAATTCCACGTAGTCCAGCCGGGCCTGCGGAGATGCGGTGAAAAATTCCTTCAGGTCGGCCTTCAGGCGCGCGGCGGAAACGGGTTTTTTTGCCACCGCTGCCTTCACCGCCTGCAATGCGTGAAACAAAATCACCGCCTGCGCCCGCTGTTCCGCGTCGAGAAATTTGTTCCGCGAACTCATCGCCAGCCCGTCCGGTTCCCGCAGCGTCGGCGCGACGATGATTTTCACCGGGAAATTCAAGTCGGCGACCATGCGCCGGATGATGGCCGCCTGCTGGAAATCTTTCTGGCCGAACACCGCCACGTCCGGCAGCACGAGGTTGAACAGCTTGGCCACCACCGTCGTCACGCCGCGAAAATGCACGGGCCGTGCCGCGCCTTCCATGGTTCGCGACAGTTTTTCCTCGACGACGTAAGTGCTGAAGTTTTGGAGTGCGCCGACATGTCGGCGCTTTGAAAGCGGTGACATGTCACCGCAATCCAAAGTCGAATACATTTCCCCGTCGTTTGGTGTGAACACCGCGTCCACGCCGGCTTCGCGGCACAATTTCAAATCGCGTTTCAGGTCGCGAGGATATTTGGCAAGGTCTTCCGTCGGCGCGAACTGCGTCGGGTTGACATAAATGCTGACGACAACCTTGCCGTTTTTGCCGGCGCGCCGGCGCGCCTCGCGCACGAGGCTCAAATGGCCGGCGTGCAAATAGCCCATTGTCGGCACAAAACCGACGCGAAGGCCACGGCGCTTCAGTGACATCGCAAATTGCTGCATGGCGGCCGCGCTTGAAATGACTCGCATGGAGCCATGCTAGCCGGAATCCGCCGCGATTTCACGAAAGAAAAAGCCGCGCCGGAAAGCAACGGCGCGGCTTCTGTCCCCACCTCAAATTCAGTTCAAGTCTCGACGAACAAATGCGTATGCTTGCCGCACGACTGGTTGGTCGGCGCTTCGGGCACGCGGTCGTTCGGCTGAACGATGCCGTTCGCCAGCATCCAAGCCTCCACTTCCTCGCCGCTGACGTCGGGAAGCATCTGGCCGTTGATTTCGACGCACGGGCTTAACGGCTGGCCGGTCTTCAGGATCATTTCCTGCCGCTGCGCGGGATCGTTGATGACATCGCGGTCCTCGAACGGCAGATCGTATTTCCGCAGCACGGCGCGGACGCCGTTGCTCCAGCCGCAGGTCGGTTTCAAGTAGGCGATGATTTTCGGTTTTTCCATATGTTTGCAAATATTGTCTTTGCGATGGCAATAAACTGCCATAACACGGGGCGGATGCAAGCGGAATTTTAACGCTCCGTTTTCTGCCGGCGCTGGGCGAGGACTTTTTGCGACGGCGTGTAGTTGGCGATGAACTTGCGGTGAAATTCCGAGAAGGTTCCGCCGGCAATCGCCGCGCGCACTTCGGTCATGATTTTCAGGAACAAATGCGAGTTGTGGACGCTCACCATGCGCAGGCCGAGAATTTCGTTCGCCCGCACCAGATGCCGGAGATACGCGCGCGTGAAATGGCGGCATGCAAAACATTCGCAGCCTTCCTCGATCGGCCCGAAATCCGTTTTGTAGGCGGTGCCCTTGAGCGCGAACGCGCCGGTGTGCGTGACCGCCGTGCCGGTGCGCGCGATGCGCGTCGGCAGCACGCAGTCGAACATGTCCACGCCGCGCGCAATCAACTCGACCATCTGCGCCGGCGTGCCGAGTCCCATCGCGTAGCGCGCCTTGTTCGCCGGCAGATGCGGCTCGGTGATTTCGATGGCCTTCATCATCTCTGGTTCCGGCTCGCCGACGCTCACGCCGCCGATGGCGTAGCCGTCAAAATCCATCGCGACGAGCGCCCTGGCGCATTCCTCGCGCAGTTCGGCGTTGGAACCGCCCTGGACGATGCCGAAAACTTTTTGTCCGTCGGCGCGGGGCTGTTCGCGGCATTCGCCCGCCCAGCGGATGGTGCGTTCGACGGCGAGGCGCTGCTCCCTGGCCGGCGCGTCGTGAGGCGGGCATTCGTCAAAAACCATCGCGATGTCCGAGCCGAGAACGCGCTGGATTTCCATCGCCTCCTTCGGGCCGAGAAACAAAAGCGAGCCGTCGAGGTGCGAGCGGAATTCGACGCCGTGCGGCTTGATTTTCCGGATTTTCGCCAGGCTGAAAACCTGGAAGCCGCCGCTGTCGGTGAGGATCGGCTTTTCCCAGTTCATGAATTTGTGCAGGCCGCCGGCGGCGGAAATAATTTCAAGTCCGGGTCGCAGGTTGAGATGGTAGGTGTTGCCGAGGATGATTTGCGTGCCCATCTCGCGAAGCTCGCGCGGGTCGAGCGCCTTGACGCTGGCCTGCGTGCCGACGGGCATGAACACCGGCGTCTCGACGACGCCGTGCGCGGTGGTCAATTTTCCGAGGCGCGCTTTGGTTTGCGGATCGGTTTTGAGCAGTTCAAACATTCTGCAAAGGGTTGATCAAAATGGCCCGGTTGAACATGAAATTTTCAAGTGAGGCTGCGCCCCGTTCACGGACTGCCCGTCAAACAGGGCAAAAGCCGGGCTTCAAACAAAAGTGTCCACCACCAGACCAGCAGCACGCCGCCGCGCAGATAGAATGAAACCGCCAGAAATCCCATGACGATCCGGCCGGCCAGGAGCGCCGCCAGCGGCAGCGACGGAATTGGCGTCGGGAGCGACCGGATTTTCATTGCCAGAAGGCAGACCCCGAACAGGACGGTCAGGCTGATGGCCGCCCGACGATTTTTGAACAGTCGCATGAGCCAGGCAAACGGGGCGAAGAGCAGAAACAACTGATTGAAAGCCAGTGCAAACAGCACCTGGGCAAACCACCGTTTGAGGTTGGTCGGATATTCCTCCGGCAATTTCAACCGGAGCGACGGATCCAGCCACAGGTGAAACACTACTGCCGCGCCGATTCCAATCAAAGTTGCCGCGAGGAATAATTTTGGTTCCGGCTTGAGAACAAAGACCGGATGATGGGTGTATGGCTCGTGCCACGCAAAGACAAAACTCCAGAGGACGATGCCGCAAAGAAAAATCGCACCCTCCAGATACCAGATTGGAGCGGACCGGCCGGTCCAGAGCGAAATGCGCGGATAACAAGCCAGCGCCGAGGCCAGGGCGGCAATGGCCGCCAGATTCAACACCTTGGGTTGGAGGAGATGGCGCACGTTTTGCCGACCGGCACAGCAGGACGATTCTATGGATGAAGCTCGACAAACGAAACATCCACCAGCAGGTCGGCGGCGATTTTTTCCAGATCCCTTTTCAGCGCGGCGAGGTCGCAGCTTTCGGGCAGTTGCAGGCGCGCGCCGGCCTTGAACAGGGTTTCGCCGGACATCGGCGCGCTTGACACCTCGCTGGAAAACTCCTCGACGTTCACGCCCGCCCGCGCGAGCGCGCTGGTGATTTCGCGGACGATGCCCGGCCGGTCGCTGCCGACGATTTCCAGCCTCGTCTGGCGGCCCGGCGTTGACGGAGCCGGTTTGGGGTCGGGCTGGACGACGACGTTCAGCCCCGGAATTTTTTGAAGCGCGGCCAGCAGCGGCGCTTTTTCCGCCGCCGGAATTTCAATCCGCAAAATTCCGGCAAATTCGCCGCCGAGCCGGCACATGCGGCTTTCGAGCCAGTTGCCGCCGTGGCCGGCCACGGCGCGCGCGACGGATTCGACCAGCCCGGTGCGGTCCGGGCCGATGAGGGTGATCACCAGTGGGATTTGCATGGGGGCTTGGTAGCGGTTTCCGGCCCGGCTGGCAAGCGATTCCACCATTGGCAAACATCAGTTGCGGTGAATTTGACGATTCGTGAGGCTGAAATCGTTCGTAATTCCGGCTTTAATTGCATTTTTTGCTTTTCAGATCCGCTTATCTGTGCTAAAGTGGCAGACAACGAAAGGCTGATTATGATGCTTGAATACGCGCTGGAAAAATTTCCGTTTTCCGCCAGGTTGCGGGACGGCACGGCGGTCATTGTGCGTCCGCTGGCCAAACGGGACGCCGGTCGCCTGCACAAATTCTTCCTCGCCGTGCCCGAGGAGGAGCGGTTGTTCATCAAGCAGCCGATTTTTGAGGGCGCACTTTTCAAGCAGTGGTGCCAGCATCCCGATTTCGAGCACAATCTGCCGCTGATCATGCTGCATGGCGACCGGATCATCGGCGAGGCGACGCTGCACCAGCGGCTCGGCGGCTGGAAGCGGCACATCGGATTGATCACCGTGCTGACGCATCCGAACTACCGCGGGCGCGACGTGGCCAGGATGCTGGTGGAGGAGCAGGTTGAAATTGCGCGGAACATGGGGTTGCGCCGGCTCGAGGCCGAGCTGAACGGCGAACGCAAGGTCGCCATCCGCGCGCTGGAGCAAATCGGGTTCGAGCACCTGATGAAACTGGAGGAGTATGTGCTCGACATGAAGGCCGTCATGCACGACTACGTCCTCATGGGCATGGATTTGCGGACGAGCGAGGAATACGCGGGCGTCGGCGGCTAAAGCTCAGGCCTGGCTGGTGATCTTGCGCCAGTCCACCTTGTGCATGCTTGCATAAATGGCGAAGGCTTTTTCGTTTTGAATCAGCACCGCGCGCACGACGCTCGAGTCGTCGGCGCGGCCCAAATCCAGAATGCTTTCGGGGATGAACCCCATTTTTTTGTGCGCGTAAAGCAGCGCGAACACCGCCTGTGCGACGGTGACGTAGGGCAAATCCTTGTAGCTGCCTTCCACCGCGTCCTCCACCGCGTCGGCGAGAAATCCGAGCTGGTTCACGAGGTGCGGAAATTTCGGCGCGTTGATCTGGGTGAACGCGAGCTTCCACTGGGGCAGCTGGCGCAGGATTTTTTCGGCGATGGCGGGTGTGACGCTGGCCGCACCGCTGTTGACGAATTTTGCGATTTCGGGCATGGCGACCGCAATCTATGAAAAACCCCGCGCCTGTCAAAGCGAAATCGCCATGACAAATCGCGTTTTCATCCGTCCGGCTTCCTGCTAGAAATGGGGCGTGCAAGATTTAATCGCCAAGGCCGGGACGCTGCTGGAAGCCCTGCCGTATATCCAGAAATTCAGCGGTGCGACCTTCGTCGTCAAATACGGCGGCAGCTTCATGGACTCGCCCGACGAAACCGTCCGCACCGGCGTCGCGCGCGACGTCGTGTTTCTCGAAGCCGTCGAGATCAATCCCGTCGTCGTCCACGGCGGCGGCAAGGCCATCACCCGCGCCATGGAAAAGGCCGGATTGAAGGCGAATTTCATCCAGGGCCAGCGCGTCACCGACGAGTCCACGGTGGAAATCGTGGACAAAGTTTTGACCGGCGAGATCAATCCGGAAATCGTCAGAACCATCAATGCGCTCGGCGGCCAGGCCGTGGGCTTCGCCGGGCGGGACATTTTCAAGTGCCGCAAGCTCTGGCTGGACGACCGGGAAAATCCCGGCAAAAAAATTGACATCGGCTACGTCGGCGAAGTCATCGAGGTCAACGTCGCGCCGCTCAAGGAATCCATGTGGTGCGGCTTCACGCCGGTCATCAGCCCGACCGCGCGCGGCGAGGACGGCAAAATTTACAACTGCAACGCCGACGTGGCCGCCGCAATGTGTGCCATCGCGCTCAACGCCAAACGGCTCGTGTTCATGTCCGACGTGCCCGGCTTGATGCGCGACCCGAAAGCCCCGGACACGCTCATCGCGCATCTGAAAACCGGCGAGGTTCCCGGACTGAAATCCGCCGGCATCGTGGACAAGGGCATGATTCCCAAGGTGGACAGCGCCGTCGCCGCCATCAAATCCGGCGTGGAAAAGGTTTCCTTCGTGGACGGCCGGGTGCCGCACGCCGTGATGCTCGAAATCTTCACCGACAAGGGCGTCGGCACGGAAATCGTGTTGTAATTTCCGATTGGCGATTGCGGATTGCGGATTTGTATGAACCCGGGCGAATTAAAACAGCGGACGAAAGATTTTGGCAAGCGCGTCATCAAGATGATTGAAGCCTTGCCCAAAAACACCACGACGACCGTCATTGGCCGCCAATTGCTGCGAAGCGCGACTTCGGTTGGTGCGAATTACCGGGCGGTTTGCCGCGCCAAGTCGCGTGCCGATTTCGTTGCGAAGCCCGGAATCGTTGAGGAAGAATGCGACGAATCACTTTACTGGATTGAAATGCTGGTCGAAACAAATCAAATAAAGCCGGCGTTGGTTTCAAATTTGGCAAAAGAGGGCGAGGAAATACTTGCCATTGTCGTCACATCCGCTAAAACCGCACGAATGAAAAACAATCCGCAATCCGCAATCGCCAATCCGAAATGAAAAACATTGTTTCAACGCCGCCGCCGATTGTGCGGAATGACTACGAATCCATCCGCGAGCTCTTCGCGAAAAATGTCGTGCCGAGCTACGGCCGCTTTGAACTCGTGTTGAGTCACGGCGCGGGCAGCTACGTTTTTGACGTCGCCGGCAAACGCTATCTCGATCTCGGTGGCGGCATCGCCGTAAACTGTCTCGGTCACGCGCATCCGGCCATCACCGGGGCGCTCGTCGAACAGTCCAAGAAACTCATCCACGTCTCGAACCTGTATTTCACCGAGCCGCAGGGCCGGCTGGCCGCCGAAATCGTCAAACGCACTGGCGCGGGCAAGGTCTTTTTTTGCAACAGCGGCGCGGAGGCGAACGAGGGGCTTTTCAAGCTGGCTCGGAAATTTGGCCACGACGAAGGCCGGTTTGAAATCCTGACGGCGACAAATTCCTTTCATGGCCGGACGATGGCCGGCATCGCCGCCACTGGTCAGGACAAGGTGAAAAAAGGGTTTGAGCCGGCGACACCGGGTTTCCGGCACATTCCTTTCAACGATCTGGCGGCGGCGCGGGCGGCGATTTCGCCGGCGACCGTGGCCATTTTGATCGAAGGCGTGCAGGGCGAAGGCGGCGTCACGCCCGCCACGCCGGAGTATTTGCTCGGACTGCGGCGGTTGTGCGACGAGAAAAAACTGCTGCTGCTCATGGACGAAGTGCAGTGCGGCTATTTCCGGACGGGAAAATTCCAGAGCTTCCAGCGGATTCTCGAAACTGCCAATCCGCAATCCGAATTCCTGCCCGACGGCGTTTCCATGGCCAAGTCGCTCGGCGGCGGATTTCCCATTGGTGCGTTCTGGGTGCGCGCGCCGTATGCGGATTTGTTGGGCGCCGGCACGCACGGCACGACCTACGGCGGCACGCCGCTGGCCTGCGCCGTCGCGCTGAAAATCTTTGAAGTCGTCGAGCGCGAGCGGCTGGATGAAAACGCCCGCAAGCTCGGCGAGTGGCTGAAAAGGGAATTGGAGCGGCTCGCAAAAGATTGTCCCGGCGTCGTCAAAAACGCGCGCGGCCTCGGCTTCATGCTCGGACTTGAACTGGTGGAAAAGGAAAAAATTCCGGCGTTTGCCCCCGGCGACAAACCGGCGTCCATTCAAATGACCCACCGGCTGCAACAGGCCGGCGTGCTGGTGATTCCCGCCGGCGCGCAGGTGATCCGCCTGCTGCCGCCGCTGAATTTGAAGCCGCAGGAAGCCGGCGAAGGCATTGCCAAGATCGAGGAAATCGTCAAATCGCTCGCCTGAACCAAAAGCTGGGGGCGTTTAAGCGGTGGGCACAGATTAACACGTTCTTTTTTTTATTCCGATTTTGGAATAGAACTCCTTGTGTTTGGTTCCCTGCAACAAAAAAAGGCCGGGACGGTTTCCCGTTCCGGCCTCATTTGCCGAATCCCATTTGAGCTTTCAGAATTTCAGCATTTGCCATGGTGGCCGTCCGCAAGGACTCAGTCCACAATTTTGGAGCCGGGCATGGACCAGTCGCTTTGGCCGGTGCTGCCGCCCAGCGCGCGCGCCCGCACCTGATACACCGTGCCGGTGGTCAGGCCCGCCAGCGTGATGGTGCGCGCCTGCGTGGAAAACATGGCCGTTGTCCATGCGCCGGTGCCGGTGCAAGTCTGCACCTCGTAACCCACCGCGTTGGTGATCGGCGTCAGATGCACATCCAGTTGCGTGGAGATGTCGTTGTCTATGCCCGTGATGGACGGCGCGTCCAGCGGCGACTGCGCGCGGTTGGTGCTGGCCGCCTGGTAGCCGGAGGAGAGCAGCATTGGCAAATTTGTGCGTGCCACCGTTTGGACGTAAAAACCATTGGCGTCCAGGCCTTCAAACGCAACCGCCAGCGCGGCGTTTTTCTCCGCCGTCTGCGGGGTTCCGGCATCCACGGCGGCTGCGATGGCCGCCTGCAGGGAATTCATGCGCGTGGTCATGTCCACGGGCAATGTCGGATCGGGCGGCACCGGCGGCGCCAGCGGCACCGGCGGTTTGGGGAACGCCGCGTTGCCCGTCATGCATTTGATGATCCAGGCCATGATTGACACCACCATGGACGCCGGCATTTTTTTGTAGCCCAGGCTGACGCGGTTGTTTTTTGTGTTTGATGTGTTCATTTTCCTTCAACTTTCGTTTGTGGTTGTGAGGCCCGGCAATGCCGGCGTGGTCTGGCAGCGGCGGCTTGAACCGTCGTTGTTTTCCAGCCATTGATCAGCGCGCATGCATCAGGCAACGCTGCGACCGTTTTGCCAGGGTCTCCTGTTCAATGTCACCAGGCCGTCTGGAGGAAACCATCCGGCTTCGCGCCGGCCCAGGGTGACACCACATCGTAAAGCAAACCGAATGCCAAGTTCTAATCCAGATTATTTATCAATAGGTGTAATTCTTTATCTAAAACACAAAACGCGCATAACTTATTTATTGCCAACCACTTGCCGGTGCAAATTGTTTTGGGGCGCGGGATCGGGGTTGTTCCTGTCTACGGGAAAAAACCGGCTCTGGGACGGTAATATGTGCCTCTGATACGGGAATATCCGCCTCTGATATTACCGTCTTTGAGGCAGTTCTTGCCGTCTTGGACACGGATATTACCGTCCCGGCCAACGAGATTATCGCCTCCGTCTGTGATATTCCCGTCTCAATCATCGGGATTCCCGTCTCGGACTCCGATATTGCCGTCTCGGTCAACGAGATTATCATCTTCGTCTCTGATATTACCGTCCCGGTTATTGAGATTTCCGTCTTTGCCTTGGGAATTCCCGTCTCGGTCATCGAGATTCGCCTCTCAATGTCACAATTTCCATTTTTATGGAAAAAGCGGGCAAAAAGGGCGCCCCGCAGCCAAAATCGGCGCGAACGCAGTGCCGACCGGAAATGCGAAACACATGAAACACGCGGGCGCTTTGACCGCTGATTGCGCGGATTTCTGTTTTCCGGTTTGTCATTCTTGTGTGCCTTTTTGTGGCGATTAAGTCTGGCCACCCGGTTTGCCTGTTGTGTATGGCCGGTCTTTCAATCCGCCTCTTGAACAACCCCACTTCCGCCTAAAAATTCAAGTTAAGGAACTTTCGGCGCGCTTCATTGCGGTTCTCCGCGCCAAGTTTTTTATAAATGCTGTGAAGATGGACATGCACGGTGTTCGGCGAAATTTTAAGCAGGCAGGCTATGTCCTTGTCACAGCGGTTGGAGCAGACCTGGAGCATGACTTGCTGTTCCCGCGCGGTTAAACCCCACGAGAACACGTTTTCGCCAAGCGTATGCAGCCATTGGACGATCGTTTTCTCCGAGTGCGCGCATAGCGCTGGAAAGCCCTCCAACGCCTTTTTGACCGCCGAAATGGTGTCCGAAGGCGAACTGGGCTTGACCACGTAACCCGACGCGCCGGCTATCATGGAGGAAATGAAACTGTCGGTGTCCGTTCGCGCCGAGAACATCACCACCGGCAAGTCAGGCAGCAATGCCTTGATTTTTTTGGTGCATTCAATCCCCGTCATTTCGGGCATGGTAATATCCATCAAAACGGCGCGGGGCGGGACTTGTTTGATGCAGTCAATGGCCAGATTGCCGTCCAGATAACTGTCCAGCGTCCAATCGGCGGCCAGCACCTTGAAAGTCTGGCGCATGGCGGCATGAATGCTCGGATCATCATCCACCAGCGCGATGTGAATTGCCTGGCCGGAGGGCGCAGACTGGCGCTGGCCCGCAAGTTTCGCGGCAACCGCCGCTGGCGTTGATGGCCTTGCCAGGGATTTTGCCGGAACCAGTGCAGACGATGGCCTGCCTGATTTCGTCGCAGCGTCAAATGTTACGCGCGATCCCATGACTTCAGAGGTTTTCCATTGGTGAATCCGGATAAATTCAATTTGACAAAAGCATGTTCCATGCCCTGCCGATCCAATCGTTTGATAAATCCAAGACCATTGGGGCGGCAAGAGCAAGGGGAAAACGGGCTGTTTTCCCGCTAAAATGGTCTAAACTATGTCTAACCCTTTTATTGTTCAAAAAACGTTTGCTTATTCAAAGGCGCTTATGATTTACTGGCATCAATCGGCAAGGCCATGTGGCGGGACCGATGGGAGTGGCATCTGACGGATATGCACGGAGCAATTGGAATTTGTCAAGACGCGCGGAAGCACAAGGAGCGAGAGGATGGATTTTGCCCACGATGGATCGCGCTGGTGCCGAAATCTAACCAACATTCGTCCACGGTTAGTTGCCGAGTCCGCGCTCAATTAATTTCTTCGCTTAGGCTCATATTCATTGTTCAACTTCTCTTCTGTTCAACCTATCTTTTTGCCGCGGATGCTGTAAGCCTGAGCGGATATTTCACTGTTCTTACACAGGATGGACTTCATAAGCCTTTACCTCAACTATGCAGCAGCAATGAGTTTCAGGTTTTGGTTTGCCGTGATGGTCGCTGGGCCATTAATGTGCGTTCATTGGCAAAGGAAGACGATATCTCTTATTTAACATTTGACGGTAAGGATACGTATTCTGTTCATTACCAGAATTCAATTATGGGAATGACAAATGGTCAGCCTGACATTATTGCGACCGAGCCATTTACAAATCATATCAATCGCGCGTCGATAAGCGCAGGCGGTTATCCATTTAACGTTTCAGACCCACAAGGCAGGGCACAAGTATTATGGCTTGCGTTTGATGCGGGCTCGTATCTTCATGACCATCCACAGAAATCAATGCCTCTCCCATGGGCATATGTAAGATGGAACTTGGCCGCCTATGGATTCCGAATGGAGTATGAGTTAAGTGAGAATGCGCCCAACGCTATTCGAAGCTTGAAATTTATCAGGTCAACGGCGCTCGACCTGCCTGATAATGAGGAATTTGATCGTCCCGAACTTGACAATATCAACAGGTCTGTATTCGAGAAGACGCTTGAACAACGCAAGAAGGAGTTGCCGGATGGTTTTGTAGAAGGGATTTTTCGGGGTTCCGAAAGCACGAACTATCACAGCATGGAACTTCCTCTTGCATTTGCTTTCAAAGTTTTTAACCCGCATTATAAAAAGGATGATTTTTCTCGGAAATACGAAGGAATTGTTACTAATGTAGCGGAGGCAGATTCATTAAACTTCTCCCTTCCTCCAATCCAATCTGAACTTCGTGTTAAGGACGAACGCAGGAGATATAAAAGTGCCGCTAAGATAGAAACTGAAGTGGATTATCGCTTAAAGCCGGCAGAGAATTGGCTATCGAAGGATGCGTTAGCTTCGCAACAGTTTGAAGCTGTTATACATGACCCGGTATCGGACAGGAAACGATACCTTGGCAAACTGGACAAAGAGTTAATTGTAAAGATTGCCCTTCTAATTTCCACAGTTTTACCCATTATAATATTTATCATTATCCGCTTCAAACCCAAATTACCTCCATCAAAAAAATGGTATACAATACAATAGCGTTAGAATAAGAATTTGAATGGAAGCAACAAAACAAACAAAACAAACAACACAACAACAAAAAAGTATATGAAATTAAAAATGAAATGCGTAAAGACAGCGATTACCATTATGTGCGTTATTGCCGTGTCAGCGCCGTTGGCGCGGGCATTTACATATTACGATTGCCTTGCGGACTCGAGCACCGGCAGTCGTCCCTGCAAGCAGCCCACAGAAGGCAACCCCGATTGTTCTGGAAAAGCATGCGATTGGATAAATGAATTCGACGATTGCCAAACCGTTAAGTTCGTATCGGTGTGCCTTTCGTGTGATACTGATATTACGACTGTAGTCATCGGGACGTGTCAAAAGGGTGGAGATGGTAGCTGTTATTGCTGGCCTGTAATGTAACTGTATTTGCAGCCAATAATTTCATGGTTGCTATCATAACGCTATTCTGCCGACAGGGCGGATTAATAAGTTATTAAGGCCAACCTCGCTGTTATGCTGTCGTGAATCATAACAGCGAGAGTTGGTCTGTATTAAATTATTTCCAGGCAACACCCCAAAAGTTTTCGAGGGTGATTATGAGGAAAATTATGCAATCAACACCTGTTCAATTTTTCCTGCGGTCAGCAGGTATATTGCTGTTGATTACAGCGTTCGCAAAGTTGGGAAGTAGTTTTGGCAGCGCTAAATACTTGGAGAGTTTAGATCCTTTGCTGTCAATTTCATTTCGACACCTTTTTAGGATTGTCGGAATGGTCGAGTTGGGCGTTGCGTTCATATGTTTTTTTGGAAAGCCGACAAGCATGAGAGCCTCTTTTGTGGCGTGGCTGGCTACAGCCTTTGCTCTGTATCGCTTTGGATTGTGGTGGATTGATTATCACAAACCATGTAGTTGTTTGGGAAATCTAACAGACGCTATCCATCTATCACCAGAAGCTGCAGACGCAGTTATGAAAATAATTTTGGCGTATCTGCTCATCGGCAGCTATGTAACCCTCTTCTGGCGCTGGCGGCAGCGCAGGCAATTGGCATCTGGCATTTCGGAGGTGGGAGCTAGTAGTTAGATGCCGGTCTTTTGTGCTATGAATTGGCGTGGCGGCATCATTCAAATTGGCGGCCAGCGCGAGTCGGCTCTTGTTTCAATGAACTTATATTTGAGTCGGCTCAAGACGGGCGTGTTACGAACTGGAAGGTTTTTTCAGCTAATACAAGTTGCGTTGCCATTGGCAATCGTTGTCGTTTGTTTGTTTGGATATATGTTGGATCGCTATTGTGGCATTTTTCGCGATTTGGAATCGGTGTTGCCATCGGTTCAATGGATGCTGTTGGTTTGCCTCGCTGCCTGGTGCGGCACGTTTCTTTTTCTGACGTTCAACCTGAATGATCTGTTACTGATTGCACTGCTTGTCATCGCGGTGGCCGCGTTTTTCATCGGCTATGCAGTATCTCAACCGGCGATGGATGCCATCATTCTTTTGGCGGGCGTGACGTTGGGAAAGGGGGTGCGCTTCGCTCTGATGGAAGATGGAAGATGGAAGATAAAAGATGGGGCGGAGAAAGAAGTCAGAAGTCAAAAGTCAGCAGTCAGATTATTTCTAATTGGGTTGGTTGCTTTGCTGGCGTTTGCGTCATGGTGGCATTTGGATGTGGCGCAACACTTTTATCCCGCCGGTGTGCGCTGGACCGGGCTTTGGGATAATCCAAATATTTACGGAATGTTGATGGGAGCGGGGGTGATGCTCGCAATAGGGTTGATTGCAGCAAAGCAAAAAGCAGAAAGCGGAAAGCTGAAACTATTGCGCTCTTTGCGCTCTTTTGTGGCTATCAAATCCGCAATCCGCAATCCGCAATCCGCAATTCTCTTCATTGCGGTTTTGATGATGGGGGTGGGATTGTTGTTCAGTTACAGCCGGGGTGCATGGGTGGGGACGGCGGTTGGTTTGCTTTATCTGGCAAAGGTGCATGGCAGGTTCAAATGGCGGTCTCTGAAAGTATTTCTGCTTTCTGCTTTCTGTTTTTTGGTTTTGATCTTTGGCGTTTGCTTTTTCTGGAATTCCACATCGGACACAGGCCCGTGGTATCTCAAGCGCATGGATTTAAGCCGCGCATCGGCGCAACACCGGGTGTCCGCTTGGCGCGGCGCGGTTCAAATGATGCGGGATCATCCGTTTGGCGTCGGCTGGAACAAGGCGGTTGAAACTTACGACAAGAATTATTCGCCGCCAGAAGACGGCGCGGCAGCGATTACCACGAATGATTATTTGATGCTGGGAACGCAATTAGGGTTTCCGGGGTTGGTTTGTTTCGTCACTTACGTTGCGCTGTGCTTTCGCAAGTGCGGAGCGCTGAGTGCGGAGTGCGGAATTAAAGAACTCCGAACTCCGAACTCCGAATTCCGAATTAAGACGGCTTGTCGCGCCGGTGCTTTAACCATGCTGGTGGCGTTTTGGTTTGATGGAGGATTGTTCAAGCTGGCAACGGCAGCGGTGTTCTGGATTTTGCTGGAATTGGGAACGGAAATTCAAAAACAGCCCGCCTTCACCTTGTTTCGGCGCGGTTGCGCCGAAGCTACAACGACAGCGGAATAGCGGAGAAATGAACATGAACACTGGACAAAAAATAGATCGTTACCTTCGGCTCTTTCCGGGCATTTGGATTGTTCTCAGTGTCATGGTTTTCCTGACGGCGCGCATCGTATGGTGCCGACCTCATTCGCCACACCATATCCAACAACTGGCAAAAGACTTCTCGTCAATTGATGCGTTTCGGGATCCTCCGGTTGTCAATCACGCCGGAACTTTGATTGGAATGGTTCACAATACCCCGCAGGGAATGGGCGTCTTTATTGCAAACATTCCAGCCAAAACGGAACAAACAATATGCGAGGCAAAAGAAGCGGATGTAGTTGGCGATCCCCATGTGTTCGGATGGTCGTCCGATGACAGCACTTTTGCTTATCGGTGGAACATTAACTTGCATTTTGTGAACACCAATGCAGTGGAATGTCCCGGTGCAATACCAACCCCTTATCTCAAGTCGTTCACATGGTTGTCGCCGGACAGTTGTGCCTACATTGACAGCAGCACAAACGCTGACAGTGATACACAGTTAGCAATTGCCAAACAGATTAATGGAAGATGGCAGGAAACCGCCTCGTGGCCGCTGACGGCAACCAATGGAACGCCGCGCTCGCTGCTCGCAATGGGGTCTAATGCGGTTGTCTGGTATGCAGGCAATTCAATCTGGCGAATGGACCTTTCAACGGGTGAAATCAAGCCCTTGTATTCAACTCCACCCAAATGCGCAATCAGCAGCCTTTCCTACTCGAAGGACACCGGACAATTCCTGTTTATTGAGACCACAAATCGCGCCCGCACGGTCTCACTGTTCGCCTTTTCAAACGGCTCAAAGGTTTTGAAAAGAACCGGCAAAACACTTATAAGCGATGCCCAATGGATCAACAAAGGGAAAGGATACGCGTATTTGATTCCCGCCGGGGATAATGCATCACTGTTCATTCAGGCCGGGGATGGCCAAGTGAAAAGAACGTTTTTTTCCGATGGCCAAATCGCTGGAATATTTTGCGACGGGGAAAGTCCGAACGTGTATGCTCTCGCGTCCTATACAAATGAGGCGCCAAGCATTTGGCTATGCAATACGGCATCCGGAGATGCCCAGTGCTTGCTTTCTCCGTGGGGCTTTGCGGCTTTCCCAGTTTGTTTTCAACCGGCATTGGTTGATTACGCTCCAATGCCTGACAAACACGAGGAAAGATTCGTTCTGATTCCTCCCGCGAATTTTTCGCGTCATAAGAAATATCCGCTGGTCATCGGTATGCAAGGATATGATTGGATGAATGTTGCCCACGCAACCTATTCACAAGCAATTGCAAATCGTGGCGCTTTCGTGGCTTTGACCGGTTATCATTTTACGCGAGAGACGCCCGAAGCCCTGATAGCTTATACCAACAATGTCCTGGCAGTCTATAATCAACTGGCGAAAAATCCAAATGTGGACACCAACCGGGTCTATCTTTTTGCGTTCAGTTTAAGCACCATCGTTGTTAACCATTTGATTGACGACTACCCGCGCCGATGGCGTGGTGTCATGCTATTTGGCCCAACGGCCGGCCTGCCGACACCAAAAGCGGGACGGTTCCCTCCCATATTGGTAACCGCTGGCTCGGATGAAGAGTGGTTATGGAAACAATTCCCGGCTTATCAGGAAAAACTGGCACAGGCCGGAATCTCCATGGAATGGTTCGTTCATTCCGATGAGGGTCATATAGAGCGGTCTCAAAACACCATGTATCAGCGGACATTGTTGATGGGGAAAATGATTTTTGGCGATTGACACACCTCTAACATGACAACTACCCCCATTGCCATTCCGAAGGTCAAGGCCATAAACGGCGCGGCGCTATTCAGCATGTCGCGCGCCAGCTTGTTCGTGCTTTTAGCCGGGACAATTCTCACATTTACCGGGATGGGTGCAATTTCCGGCGGTCTAGCCAAAGATCAACTGCTGGATTTGGCTGACCCTATTTTTAGCCTTTCGTTTCGAGGCCTGATGCTGGCTTTCGGAACAGCAGAAATGCTTGCCGCCTTTCTTTGCCTGTTCACGGACATGAGAACATTGAGTTTGGGGCTTGTCGCCTGGCTATCCGGCAATTTTATGGTTTATCGAATTGGATTGTGGAGCATGGGCTGGCACCATTCTTGTGGCTTCCTGATTGATCCGCTCGGGCTTTCATTGACAACCACCGATATCATCTTCAGTGTGTCTTCGACTTTTCTGCTTGTCGGCAGCGTTGCCACGCTTTGGCATGAGCGCCGGACGCTTCAAGCGGTAACATTTCTCAAAATATCCTGCATTTCATGCGGCGGACACATTGAATTTCCCACCGCAGCCGTCGGGCAAAAAATCCAATGCCCGCACTGCGCAAAAAACATCACGCTGTTGAGTCCGGCTTGAAACATCCCTGCCTTAATTTCGGGGGCCGTGAATTTTTTGTGGCGCGAAGACAGTAAATCGTGAATCGTAAGCCCCGTGCCGATTTATGAAATAACATGACGCCCGCCGCCCACAGGCATCTGGCCAAAAGCGACCCGGTGATGCGGCGGCTCATCCGCGAGCACGGGCCATGCGACCTTGTGCCGGAGAAGCGCCGTCCGCCATTCCAGTCGCTTGTGCTGGCCGTGGCGCACCAGCAGCTCAATGGCACGGCGGCAAACACGATTCTGACCCGGTTCAAAAAACTTTTCCCCGGCCGGAAATTCCCGCACCCGGAGGATTTGGCGAAGGTGACGGACGCGCAAATCCGCGCGTGCGGGTTTTCGTTCGCCAAGATCAAATCCATCCGCGACATCGCGGAAAAAACGCTGTCCGGCGTTGTGCCGTCGTCACGGCGGATTGTAAAATTGAGCGATGACGAAATTGTCGCGCGGCTGACGGAGGTTTGCGGCGTGGGGCGCTGGACGGTGGAGATGCTGCTGATTTTCCAGCTTGGCCGGCCTGATGTTTTGCCGGCGGGCGATTTCGGCGTGCGCACCGGTTTTCGCATCGCCTACAAAAAACGCGGGCTGCCGGATCCGAAGGAGCTGCTCGCGTTCGGCGAAAAATGGAGGCCGCACCGGACGACCGCCGCGTGGTTTCTCTGGTGCGCGGCGGACGCGGCGAAGGAAAAGAAGTGACTCCGGGGCGCATTTTGGCTACAAAATTCCCTTTGGGCGAAAATTCCCAGAAGCTTTTGGCTTATGAAACATTTGTTGTCGTTGGAAAAATTGCCGGTTGCGGACTTTGAAACAATCCTGCGTGACACCGCCGTTTTCAAACGCGAACGCGGCCACCACAAAAAGCAGCCGCTGGCCGGGCAAACATGGGCGCTGATGTTTTCCAAGCAGTCCACGCGCACGCGGCTGTCGTTCGAGGTCGGCATCCGCGAACTGGGCGGGCAGCCGATGTTTTTGAGCGCGGCGGACATCCAGTTGGGCCGCGGCGAGCCGATCAAGGACACGGCACGCGTCATGGGCCGGATGGTTCACGGCGCCGTCATCCGCACGTTCGCGCAGCGCGATGTGGAGCAGTTTGCCGAATTTTCAAAAATCCCGACCATCAACGCGTTGACCGATGACGAGCATCCGTGCCAGATTCTCGCGGACGTTTTCACGTTTCGGGAACAGCGCGGCTCGATCAAAGGCAAAACCGTCGCGTTCATCGGCGATGGCGCGTGCAATGTGGCGAACTCGTGGATCTGGGCGGCGGGGAAACTCGGCTTTGAACTGCGCATCGCGTCGCCGAAAAAATTCCAGCCGTCGCCGGAATTGCTGAAGCGCGCCGGTGAAAATGTTTCCGTCACGTCAGACATCCAGGCTGCCGCGCGCGGCGCGGATTTGCTCTACACCGACGTGTGGATTTCGATGGGCAAGGAGGCCGAGGCGAAGGAGCGCGTCCAGATTTTGACCGGTTACCAGATCAACGCCGCGCTCGTGAAGCTGGCCAAACCTGATGCGCTGGTGATGCACTGCCTGCCGGCGTATCGCGGCAAGGAGATTGACGAGGAAACTTTGGAAGCCCATGCCGGCACGATTTTCGAGGAGGCGGAAAACCGGCTCCATGTGCAGAAGGCGATCATGAACTGGGCGGTGTCCTGAATTGCCACAAAGGCAAGGGCACGCAGAGGAAAACTTCAGGACTCTGTGTCTCTGTGGCCAAACCCAGCCGCATACATCCGCAGATATTTCAGCGCGACCTTAAAATCCTTCGGCAGCGGCGCGGAAATGACCAGCATTTCGCCGGTGACGGGATGCGGCAGGCTGAATTTCTCCGCGTGCAGCGCGGCGCGCGAAATTAGCGGGCGCTCCTCGCGGCCGGGCTTGAGCCGGTAGTCGCGTTTCAGACGCGAGAGCCAGAGCGGCTTGCCGCCGTAAAGCCCGTCGCCGGCAATTGGAAATCCCGCGTGGCGCAGATGGACGCGAATCTGGTGCGTGCGTTCGATGAACGGCAGGCAGCGCAGCAGCGTCCAGCCGGAAAACCGTTCCACCACTTCAAATTGAGTCTTCGATTTCTTGCCGTCCGTCGGGTCCACGCACATCAGGCCGGTTTTCAGCGGATGCGGCGAGAGCCTGGCGTCCACCTCGAATTTTTCCTCTTGCGGACTGCCGTGCGCGAGGACGGTGTATTTTTTGAGCGGTTTGCCGGAGCCGAACAAATCCGCGAGCGCGACAAGCGCCGGTTTGTTTTTTGCCAGCAGCATCACGCCGCTGGCTTCAAAGTCGGGCCGGTGCGCGTTGCTCAAATAAACCAGATTGCGTTCGCGCGCCCACGGCTTGCCGTCGGCGATGCCGGCGTGCAGCAGCGCCATGAGGCTGGGCCGCTGCGGGTCGTTGCGGTCGGGTGAGGTCAGCAGGCCGGCAGGCTTGTCGAGCGCGAGCAGGTGCTCGTCCTCGAAAAGGACGGGGATTTCCCAGAACTCGCGGGTGGCGGGCGAGGACAGCTTGATGGCTCCGGCGGTTTTCAATCGTCGTCAGTTTGTTGGTCGCAATCGCCGCCGGATTGATTGCGACCGGGATTTATTTTGTGCCGGTGGCGGCTTGCTGTTTGTAAACCGGCGTGTTGCGCAGCTCGCGGCCGGCCTCGGTCTGGACCCACTCGTTGAACGCTTCGTTTTCCCGCGCGCGCCGCAGGCTGGCGGTAAATTGGGGCAGGTCGGTGCTCACGGCGGCCTGATTCACGGGCGTTCGGGACTGGACATAGACGATGAAGCCGCCGTCCTCGGTTTCCATGAAAGGGCTGGCGTGGCCGGCCGGGATGCTCGCAACAAGCCGCAGAAACTGGCTCAATTCGACGTGGTCGCCGAGTTCCGGCAAATCGCGGGTTGCCAGGGAAAACGCCGGCAGCGATTCCGGTTGGAGGCCGGCGGCGATGCAGGCCGCCGCGAAATTGTGTCCGGACATCAGTTGGCCGGCCAGTGCGGGGGCGAAATTTGTCCCGGCGCGCTGCGCAATCACCGTCGCCTGCATCGTCCGGTAATCCTGCATCACGCGGTCCCGAATCTGGTCAAGCGGGGGAATTTCGCTGGGCAGTTGCTTGTTGAGCGCAATCACAAAATCAGAGGAGGCGCCGTGGATCGGGCCGGCAAGCGGATCGTCGGGTGTCAGCGCGAAGGCGGATTTGATGAGCACTTGCAGCGCGGGGGAAGAATCCGGCCCGTAGGCGCTTGAGAACGGCGGCGTGAGCTGCACGGTCAGTCCCTTTTGCTTTGCGACCGTGGCGAGGTTGTCCGACTGCGCCGGGGTCACGTTGAAAACCGCGGTGGCAAATTCATTCGCCTGCGCCCGTGCGTCGGCCAGCGCGCGCTTGTGGATTTCGGCATCCCGAAATTTGGATTTGGCGGCCTCGGGCGTCTTGGCGTCGGGGAAATAATCCGGGCCAAAATATTTGTAATCCGCGTCCACCATCGCGTTGAGGTTCGACTTGGCCAGTTCCGATTCGGCCTGCGCCAGATAATTCGTGAGGTTGAATTCGACGTAATTGATCCGCACGCGGTCGGGCAGGCGGTAGTAAGCCATGTTGTTCGAGTAGAATTGCGAGATGACGGCGGGCGTGATCGCGACCTGCGAGACGAAATTCGACGCCGGGAAGAAAACGATTTGCGCGGACACTTCCTGATGCTCCCGCTGGTAGGCGGCGGCGGCTTCCTGCGGCGTGACGAGGCTGCCGGTCAGTCCCATCGTCTGGATCAATTGCTGGATGACAACGTCATCACGGGCAAAACGTTCAAAATCCTCGGCGGTCAGCCCCTTTGGCTGCAACACCTTGCTGACAAAGGTGTCAATCGGGATGGACTGGCCGTTGCGTCCGAGCGAACGGAGCATTTCGTCCGCCGCCGCCGCCGCCGCCTCGTCGCTGACGGAAACGCCCAAGGCGGCCGCCTTTTTTGTGAGCATCAGGCGGAGATAAATCTGTTCATCCATGTCCTGGTTCTTGACGGTGCTGTCCGGCCATTCGTTGTTGTGGAACCAGTAAAACAGGTAGAACTCATTGCGGGCGCTGGCGTAATCCTGCGCCGTGACTTTCTGGCCGTAAAGCGTGCCATAGCCGCCGCCGCCCCCCACGCCGCCATTGCGCGACACCGGGGCGATGTTCCACCCGATAAATGAAATAATTGTGAGAGCGGCAATGACCCACCAGAGCCACTTCGAATGTCGGCGAATTGTCCCAATCATAGTAAAAAAATGGAACGCCAAGAGTAACCAGCCGGCGGGAACAAGGCAAATGGAATTTCAGGTTCAGAGTTCCGCGTTCAAGGTTCACCGTTGAACCGCAAAAACTTTGAACCTTGAGCCTTGAACCGTCATTTCAGCCACTTTGCCACGTCCGCCGCCGCGTAGGTGATCAAAATGTCCGCGCCCGCGCGCCGCATCGCCAGCAAGCTTTCCAGCGTCACCGCGCGCTCGTCAATCCAGCCCCGCGCCGCCGCCGCCTTGATCATCGCGTGCTCGCCGCTCACCGCGTAGGCCGCCGTCGGATAACCAAACTCCGTTTTCACGCGATGAATCAAATCCAGATACGCCAGCGCTGGCTTGACCATCACGATGTCCGCGCCTTCCTGGATGTCGAGGGCGACTTCGCGCAATGCCTCGTTCGCGTTCGCCGCGTCCATCTGGTAACTGCGCCGGTCGCCGAACTTCGGCGCGGATTCGGCGGCCTCGCGGAACGGCCCGTAAAACGCCGACGCAAACTTCGCCGCGTAACTCATGATCGGCGTGTCAATGAAACCGCCCTTGTCCAGCGCTGCGCGGATCGCCGCCACCCGGCCGTCCATCATGTCGCTCGGCGCAATGATGTCCGCGCCCGCCTCGGCATGGCTCGCCGCCGTTTGCGCGAGCAGCTTCAACGATGGGTCGTTCAAAATTTTCCCGCTGTGAACAATTCCGCAATGGCCGTGCTCCATGTATTCGCACAGGCACACGTCGGTGACGACCAGCAGCGACGGCAGTTCCTTTTTCAACAAGCGCACCGTCTGCTGGACAATGCCGTTCCTGACACAGGCACCGGAGGCCTTCGCGTCCTTGGTGTCCGGAATGCCAAAGAGCAGGACGGCGGGAACGCCGAGCGCATGGGCGCGCGCGGCCTCGCGCAGGACTTCATCCGGCGAAAGCTGGAAGACACCGGGCATGGCGTCAATTTCGCGGCGCAATTTTTTGCCGGCGCGGGCGAACAGCGGCAGGACGAGCTGCTCCACGCTCAAGCGCGTTTCGCAGACGAGCCGCCGCAACGCGGGCGACTGACGCAGCCGGCGCGGGCGGGACACGGGAAATCCGGGCAAATTCATGGACACAGTCTAGGTTTTGGCAGGCGCGGGCAAAAGCGGAAAGTGCGAACGGATTTCCAGCCACAGATGCACACGGATGAAACACGGATTACGGAATTGCGAGGCGGTTGATGGCGAGACCGGTGTTTTGGACTACTTGTTGCAAACGTTGAAGGCTGACCATTTCCACGCTGCCATCGACAAGACCAATGTTGCCACATTCTCCATGAAACGAATCTGCCCAAGTAATGGGAACGTTCGGCGAAAGTTCCAACAGACCGGATTCGACATGAACACCACCGCTTGTAAAGTTGTCATCTCCGGAGAGAAACATTTGCGAATGGCCTTTTTCAGCATCCATGCCGACGAAGTAACTGATGTTTTTGGCGGAAAACCGAGTTTTGAAATCTGTGGCGGCAACCCGGTCTGTGTCCGCCGGACAATGCAAAACCTTCGGGTTGTAAAGTTCGTTGCTCATCACAAGAAAAGTGGCCAAGGCATTGCTCCCATTGTTCAATTCCAATGTGCCTCCATCTGTCACCGAAACTTGCATCGGAAATCTTCCGTTGTGGTCGCCAGCCCAAATAGAATAAGCCAGACCAACTTCCTTAAGATTCCTCATGCACCTGGTTCTCATTGTTGGGCCCGGGCCGGAAGTAGCCGGTAAGAGCAATGCCGCCAGAATAAACAGCACGGCAATAACCACCAGCACCTCCACCAGCGTGAGCGCGGCGGTCTTCTGACGGGAAGCGCGCAGGTTCATATTTCCGACTCTGCTCCCGGCCCGAAATTTTGTCCAGCCAAAGTTGGACGGGATTCAGATGACGGTGCCGTGCGGGATGACGGCGTTTTTGGGGATGATGACGATGCCGTCGCGGATGTAATAAAGCGCGTGGTCCACCGATTCGGGCTTGCCGGCGGGCGAGATGGTCACGTTGTTCCCGATGCGCGCATTTTTGTCAATGATGGCGGTCTCGATCCTGCAGTTCATGCCGATGCCGATGCGCGGCTGGTTGTCGCGCTCGTGCTGCACCACCGATTCCTGCGATTCGTAATAGTCGTTGCCGAGGAGGACGACGCGGTTCAATTGCGTGCCGGCTTCGACGATGGTGCGCAGGCCGACGATGGTGTGGGTGATGCGGGCGTTGTTGATGATGCAGCCGTCGGAGATGACGGCGTGGTCAATCTGTGCGCCGTTGATTTTGGAGCCGGGCAGGAAGCGCGGCCGGCTGAAGATGGGCGAGTTCATGTCGAAGAAGTTGAACCGCGGCAGCTCGGAGACGAGGTCGAGGTTCGCCTCGAAAAAGGAGCGGATGGTGCCGATGTCCTCCCAGTAGCCCTGGAAGACGTAGGAGAAAACGCGGCGCGCGGGGATGGCCTGGGGGATGATGTGCTTGCCGAAATCGGACAGGGTGTTGTCGAGCAGTTCGCAGATGAGCTTGCGGTTGAAGACGTAGATGCCCATGGAGGCGAGAAATGATTCGCCGGGCGGGATTTCCAGTTTCGTTTGCAGGTCGGGTTGCAGCTTCAGGGAATCCAGCGCGGCGTCACCGGGCTTTTCGACAAAGCGCGTGATGCGGTAGTCCTCGGCGATTTGCATGATGCCGAGCGACTGCGCCGCGTGCCGCCCGACGGGAATGGTCGCGACGGTGATGTCCGCGCCGGTTTCGGTGTGCTGTGCGATGAGCGGGCGGAAATCCATCCGATACAACTGGTCGCCGCTCAGAATCACGAGGTGGTCGAAGTCGTGGCTCAAGAAGTGGACGAGGTTCTTGCGGACGGCGTCGGCGGTGCCTTCATACCAGGAGTTGTTGGTGAGGGTCTGCTGCGCGGCGAGGATTTCCACGAAGCCGGTGGTGAACTGGTCGAATTTATACGTCCTCGAAATATGGCTGTGAAGCGAGGCGGAGTTGAACTGCGTCAGGATATAGACGCGCCGGAAGCGGGAATTGATGCAGTTGGAAATGGGGATGTCCACCAGCCGGTATTTGCCGGCGAGAGGCACGGCGGGCTTGGCGCGGTCCTTGGTGAGCGGGAAGAGCCGCTTGCCCTGTCCGCCGCCCATGATGACGCACAGGACCCGGCTGGTGTTGAGTGATTGGCGTCCGGTTTGTGGCATAAAATATTCGGTTGAAGTTTTTCTGGAAGATAACGCCGGAACCGTCCTTTCGGCAAGCAACGGATTTGTGAATTGACCTATTTCAAAAATTCAGGGACGCTGCCAGCGAAACCCGCAACAAACATCAAATCAACAAAACTATGAAAAAACGACTCACCAACGTCAACCCGCTCAAACTTGGAATTACGCTTGGAGTTATTTACGGCGTCATGGCGCTCATCATTATGGTTCCTATTTTTCTCATCGTGACATTGGTCGGCGCCGCCGGTGCGAAAACGGGCAATCAGGCGCTTCCCGCCATTTTCTCCGGCGTCTTCGTTATTTTTCTGCCGGTCATTTACGCCGTGCTGGGATTTATTGGCGGAGTGATTGCCGCCTTCATTTACAACCTGGTTGCCAAATGGACCGGCGGAGTTGAGTTCACCACGGAAGAGGCGTCCTGATCTTCAGGCTGCCGGTGCGTCGCGGACAATGAACGCCGCGAATTCCGCGTGGTGATGCGGCGGGATGCGCGCCTTGAACCGCGCCGTCTTGCTGTTGTAGCGGCGCTCGATCACCTGCCCGACCTTGTGCAGCCGCGCAATGACGGCGGATTGCTCGTGCGGAATCCGCAGCTCCAGAAATTCGCGCTTGGGCCGCAACTGCGTGCTGATCTCCGCCAGCAGCGACGGAACGCCCTCGCCCGTCGCCGCCGAAATGGCGACCGCGTGCGGAAACTTTTCCTGCAGCCGCTTCAGCGCGCCGACGCCCGCGCCGGTTCCTTCGGGGTCGAGCCGGTCCATTTTGTTGAAAACCATCAGCGTGGATTTTTCGTCCGCGCCGATTTCCTTGAGCACGGCGTCCACCGCCGCGATTTGTTCCTCGGCCTGCGGATGGCTGATGTCCACGACGTGCAGCAGCAAATCCGCCCGCACCACTTCTTCCAGAGTCGCCTTGAACGCCTCGACCAGCCCGTGCGGCAGCTTTTTAATGAAGCCCACCGTGTCCGTCAGCAAAACATTCTGGTTCGTCGGCAACTTCAACCGCCGCGTCGTCGGGTCGAGCGTGGCGAACAAAATGTCCTTTGCCAGCACGTCCGAACCGGTGAGCGCGTTGAGCAAAGTGGATTTGCCGGCGTTGGTGTAACCGACGATGGAGGCGAGCGGCCAGTTGCTGCGCTGGCGCCCGGCGCGCTGCGTCGCGCGCTGGCGGCGGACGGCTTCGAGGTCGCGCTCGATCTTGTCAATGCGCTCGGAAACCTTCCGCCGGTCGGCTTCGAGCTGCGATTCGCCTTCGCCGCCGCGCATCCCGATGCCGCCGGATTGCCGCGACAGGTGGCCCCAGAACTTCGTGAGGCGCGGCAGCAGATGCTGGAGCTGCGCCAGTTCGATCTGCATCTTGCCTTCGCGCGTCCGGGCGCGCTGGGCGAAGATGTCGAGAATCAGCGATGTGCGGTCGAGGATTTTGCACTCGAAGATTTTTTCGAGGTTGCGGCACTGCGCGGGCGAAAGGTCGTCGTCGAAAATCACCGTGTCCACGTCCTGCCGCCGACAGAAGTCCGCGAATTCCTCCGCCTTGCCCTTGCCGATGAACGTGGCGGGCGACAGCGATTCCATTTTTTGGATGCCGGTGTCAACGACTACGCCGCCGGCGGTCGTGGTCAGCTCGCCCAGTTCGGCGAGCGAATCGCGGAGGGCCGCACGGTCATGGTTTTGGCGTTCGACGCCCACGAGGAAAACCCGTTCGGGCCGCGTGCTTCTGTTTTCAATGAGTGCTTTCAACTTCTTGCAATGCAGGGGTCGTCAAATCTAAAAATCCACGGCGGTTTTCTTTTTCCGGTCCGATTTGTTCAGCACGCGCATGTCGAGGCCGTCGTAAATCACCAGCGACTCCGGCGCCACGCTGTCCATGATGAACACGTTGCCGCCAATCGTGCTGCCCGCGCCGATCACCGTGTCGCCGCCCAGAATCGTCGCGCCGGGATAAATCGTCACGCGATCCCCGATGGTCGGATGCCGTTTCCGTCCGCGCAACTGCTCCACGTTTGCGGTGGACTTCGCGCCGAGCGTCACGCTGTGATACATCTTCACATGGTCGCCGATGACGGCCGTCTCGCCCACCACCGTGCCGGTGCAATGATCCACGAAAAAATACGACCCGATTTGCGCGCCCGGATGCAGGTCCATGCCCGAACGCAGATGCGCCCACTCCGTCATGATGCGCGGGATCAGCGCGACGTTTTTCAGGTAAAGCTCGTGCGCCAGCCGCTGCACCGCGATGGCCTCGATGAACGGATACGACACGATGACCTCCTCCTTGCTCATCGCCGCCGGGTCGCCGTTGTAGGCCGCCTCCACGTCCGTCTGCAAAATCTCGCGCACGCGCGGCAGGCTGCCGAGAAATTCCAGCGTCAGGCCGTGCGCCGCCGCCGCGATGCCCTTTTTCGCCAGACCGGCGGGCGGATGATATTCCAGGGCTTTGCGGATTTCGTCCTCCAGCCTGCCAAAAACGTCCTCCAGCAGCGCCGCCGTCTCCGCCTTGATTTCGGAGGAATGAAGCAGCTTCTCGTCGAAGAATCCGGGGAACAGCAGCCGCAGCAAATCCGCCGTGATGGCCGTGATGGCGCGTTTGGACGGCAGGTTTTTGCCGTCCAGATGATTGATGCCGCCGACGCGCGCATACGACGCGACCAGCTCGTTCGTGAGTTTGGTGACCGTTTCCACAGGGAAGGATTTACCACAAAGGAACGAGGTCACAAAGTCTAATTAAATCGGCCACCGAGCCGCAGAGTCGCAGAGAAAAATCTTTTCAACTCCGTGTCTCTGTGCCTCTGTGGCAAAACTTCCTGTCAGTCCGTCTTGCCGAAGACGTTGCCGAGGAATTGCGGCTGTTTGGGAAGTTTGAGCATCAAGCCGTAATCATAGGATTTTTTGTCCGGCCAAAGCCACAGGCCGCCGTCCGCGGCTTGGGCAATCACGAACCCCCATCTACCGGTAATCGCAACCCAGTCGTCGTGAATGCCAAACCGTGTTGGCGAAACATTTACGGCCTCAACTGCGGACCCATTCTTGAAATTCCATTGCCACAGCGAACCGTCGGCTTTGAGTGCCACCATCATCCTCCAACTGACGGCAACCGCCCGCCAGTCGTTTTCTTTGCCGACCTGCAAAATGCCGGTTCCCAGTGTTTGCCTGCTTTTCTCGTCCCAATACCGGTTGAGCACCCACAAGGTTCCGTCTGTGCGAACAAATGCTATTTCGTCGTCGTTGATACACGATGCGGTTTGCAAAACAACTTCATCAAAGTTTGTCGTCCGCTCAAATTCATCCCGGCCGGTTTTCCAATCCACATTCAATCGCCAGACGCTGCCATTCGTCTGCCTGGCAAACATCCAGCCCAAAGTGACAAGCTCCTGCCAGTCGGAGTTGGTGCCGATTTGATGAGGGGTGAAGGCGCGCAGTCCAGGCCACCGATGCATTTCGTTGGTGGGACAACCCCAACGCCAGAGCGTGCCGTCAGCTTTCAAAAGCACGACGCTGGTGTAGTCCTGTGCGAGCTGCCGCCAGTTGGTTTCGCTGCCAAATTGGTGCAACGTCCCCGCCGCCCAGTTGTTTGTTTCAGGCTTGTCTGAAATCCAAAGCGTGCCATTCGGTTGGATGCCGACCGTTTCCATGAAATCAGACGCACCAAATGATAAAGCTTTGCCCGCAGTCCACATAAAATGCATGCGTGCCGTTGTCGCAGCCACCCAGTTTGAGCCGGCAAGAAACTGCTTTGGTTCGAGGCTTTCCGGCAAGGGATGCGCCAGCATTTGCCATACATACCTCCACCGGACTGAACCGCCATAATAATCATACGGAGAATCACCCAACACATCAAACCAGACGCGGCCATCGGGCAGCCGCACGAGCAAATTGTGGTATTCCGCGATCTGCAAAGTTGGCGGATTCGCCAGCGTCAATTTCGCCGGGCCATGCGCCGGTTCCGCCGGTTCAAAACATTCCCAAGCCCGGTTGTAAATCGCCGCGCTGCTCACGGCGATAAAAACCAGCGCTCCGACAATGCCAAGAATATTACGTCGCCACAGTGGCCAGCCGTCACGGAAGTTGTTGAAGTTCAAATATGCCAGCCAGAGCAAGGTGACGATAATTGTCGGCGTCGAGATCACCAGCGGCAGGATGGAATTTGTGGAAAATGAACCATAGAAAAGCCTGTGGCTAACCGAGAATCCCGAAATAAGCATGACCCAGCCAATAGACGTCACGATGGCGAAGCCGATGGCTTGCAGGAAAGTTTTGGCGAGAGTCGAGGCAAAGAAGCTCACCAACGCCAGCCATGCGGAAATGGTGGCGGTGCCCAGCACGAGTAGGAAGACGTCGAATTCAAACGGGCGGCTGTCCGACATGAAGGCGGGATTCGGAACGCCAGCGATCGTCCCGGTGATTTCCAGCAGCATCGGCATTACGCCGCCGAGAAGAATGCCGAGACATAACGTGAAAACTCCCTTGATGGCGAACTGAAGCCGGCGCGAAACCGGCAGACACAATTGCCCCTCCATCACGCCCAGCCTGCGTTCCTCGGCTACAGCTGTGGCACCGATAACGACTGGCAAAGTCAGCCACAGCAGCCAGAAAATGGATGTCAACATTTCACCGGCGGAATCTTTGGCGAAGTGATGATATTTCCGCAGCACGATGATGCCGATGTGGAGCGCCAGCAGGCCGGTCGCTCCCATGAAGGCGGCCTCTTGCAATCGAAATTCCTTTTTGAACAGCGCGAAAATGGGTTTCCGGCTCCGGGTGGAAAGCGCGTTTTCCGAGCCTGCGAAAATTTTCCATTCCGGCAGGGCGATGATTCCCCCGGACCAGCCCGCGTCCTGCGCGCGGAAAAACAGCCGGCGCGCAAACAGAAAGCCGCCCACCGAGTAAATTCCGAGAACGACGCACAGAACGGCGATGATGGCGTTGCCGGAATGGTTTTCAGCAAGAAACCCGGTGGTCAATCCGGCTAGGACCGCCGGCACGAGCAGCGTGAGCCAGAACGCGCCGGCGACCTGGCGAAGCAGCAATGTTGTCCAAAGCCCGCCGGTGAATGTCGCGGTGCCGATCAGGCAGATGGCGATGAAGAGATTGTAAGAATTTTCCGCAGTGTCGGCATCCACGCTGGTATTGACAAGCGCGATGCCAAAGGCAACCAGCCACACGATGAAGACAATCACGAAGGCGACGACAAGAACGGAAAGTTTTGTCTGCCAGATCCGGATCCGTTCAGCAGGCTGGGCGAGCATCGCCGAAAACGTGTTGAGGCTGGTTTCGCGGCCAATGGATGTCAGCGCCATGATCGTCAAGCCAAAGAAAAGCAGGGACGCGACGTAAAAATCATACGGCTGCATAACCGCCTGAACCATGGCCAGCAGCGCGGCCACCAGAAAGCTTGGCAGCAGCAGGCGGATTTCCTTTTTGACGAGCGGGTTCATGCCTTCGCCTTTTTCAGAATGTCCGACGCCACGAAAATTTCCTCCAGCGACAGCGATTCGCAGCGCAGTTCCTCCGGCGAGCGCACTTTCAGCTTTTCCAGCAGTGGCTCGGCGTTGCCGTTCGTCAGGATTTCCATTTCGCGTCCGCTTTGCTTCACGTTCAACGCGCCGGACAAATCCAATTGCGTCGTCGGCTGGGCGAATCGGGCGCGGATTTTGCGGAACCGGTCGCGCGCGGCGTCGGCTTCCATTGTCAGCAGTTCGCGGCCCTGCTCGATGATGGTGAATTCGTCGATCAAGCCCTCAAATTCGGAAATCAAATGCGTGGAGACGAACACCGTGCGGCGGCCGGGATCGCCGGATTGATACGCGCCGATGACGGTCTCGATGAATTCGCGGCGGACAATCGGGTCGAGGCCGCTGGTCGGCTCGTCGAGCACGAGCAGTTCCGGCTCCGGACAAATGGCGCCGATGAGCGCGAGTTGCGTGCGCTGGCCTTTCGAGAGATGGCTGGTCTTCTGCTTCGGATTGAGCTGAAAGCGTTTGATCAAATCGGCTTCGATGTCTTCATTCCAGTGTTTGCGGAAGGAGGCGAGATATTCCAGTGTGCCAGCCACGGTCATCCACGGATAAAACGCGACCATGTCCGGCACATAGGCGAGCCGCGATTTCACGGCAACCTCATGCTTGCGCGGGTCGAGGCCGAACACGCGTGCGGAGCCGGAATCGGGCCGGAGCAGATTGAGCAGGCATTTGATGGTCGTGGTTTTGCCCGCGCCGTTGCGGCCGAAAAAGCCGTAGCATTTGCCGGCGCGCACGGTGAGCGACAGGTCGTTCACGGCGTCCAGCTTGCCGTAGCGCCGCGAGAGGTTTTGGATTTCAATGATGGGCGAGTCAGTGTTCATGCGGGTTTAATCGTTGTCGGATTTTTCCTTCACCTTGCGCTCGAAGCTGTCGAGCCGCTCCTTGACGAGCGCGAGAAACGCGTCGCGGTCCACCTGCAGGTGGTGCGCGGCGACAACGGCCTCGTCAATTTCCTTGGTCAAAATTTTCTGGCGCGCGGACTTGGTGAACGGCGAATGGCTCTCCTTGAGAAAACAGCCCTTGCCCGGAATCGTCTCGATGACGCCCTGGCTTTCCAGCTCCGCGTAGGCCTTGGCCACCGTGTTGCGGTTGACGCGCAGTTCCTCGGCCAGCGGGCGGATGGACGGCAGCGGCTCGCCCGTGCGCAGCCCGCCCGATGCGGCGGCGTAGCGGATCTGGTCCACCAGTTGCAGATAGACCGGCTTGCCGGACTTGAAATCAATTTGCAGGAGCATAATAACTTACTGACATAGGACACTATGACAGTTGGCGGCGAACGTCAAGAAGATTTTTTCAGGCGGGAAATCTGATTAACGGACGGTCTGCAAAACCTCTTCAACCACGCGCTCGACGCCGATGCCGTCCATGCAGCGGAAATCAATCGGGCATTCGCGCAGGAAACACGGCGAACACGGCGCGTCGGATTTCAACAGCCGGTTCCGGGCATCGCCGGGCAGGCCCGGCCCGGTCAGTTCCGGCGACGTGCTGCCGAACGGCACGACGACCGGCGTGCCGAGCGCGGCGGCCACGTGCATCGGGCCGGTGTCGTTCGTCAAAAGGACGCGGCACATTTTCAGGAGCGCCATCAAATCGCGCAGCGAAGTTTTTCCGGCCAGATTGATAATTGCGGATTGCGGATTGCGGATTGCGGATTCAATTTGATTTGTGATCAGCAAATCAGCTTTGCCACCGAACAACAGCCAGGCGCAATCCGTCCGCCGCCGAATTTCATTTGCGGCGGCAATGAATTTTTCCACCGTCCAGCGTTTGGCCGGGCCGTATTCCGCGCCGGGATTCAGGCCGAAAACCGGCTGCGAGATTTTTCCCAGCCCGAATTTATTTCTGGCGGCCGCAATTTCTTCCGGAAGCACGGTCAATTGTGGTGGCACCGGCTCCGGGTTCGCGCCCAGCGCGGCGGCGAGGTGCAAATACTCGTGAATTTGGTGGGCGGTGGCCGGAGGCTGGCAGTTGGCCGTTGGCGGTTGGGAAATCAGGTTGTTAATCTCCGCAAGCGGGCGCTTGCGCATTTTGACGGCATCGGCGCGCGGGACGACGGCTTGCGTCAGGAAAAAATTCCGCCACGGCCGGGCGCAACCGATGCGTTGCGGGATTCCCGCGAGCCAAACTTCAATTGCCGAGCGCGGTGAGTTGGGCAGCACAACTGCGAAATCAAAATTTCCAGCGCGCAGTTTCTTGCCGACGGAGAGGACGCTTTCACCGGGCGCGAAGGAAACGGTTTCGTTGATCGCCGGATGATGCAGCCACAACTCGCGCAATTTTTCCGGGCAGAGCAGGGCGATGTGGGCCTCGGGGAATTTTTCGCGCAGGCGGAGCAGGGCGGGGGTGGTCATCACGGCGTCGCCGAGCCAGTTGGTGCCGCGAATCAGAATGCGCGGGGCAGCCGGCAACGGGCAGGTGGCAGATGGCAGATTCATGCGCCGGCGTTCGCATTTTGGACTTCAGGCTCGCAGCCCTTCCACCGGCGATGGACCCAGAACCAGTTGGCGGGATCGCGGCGCACGGCGGTTTCAAACGCGCGGTTCACGTCGCGCATGATGGCGGCGGTGGAGCGCGGCGCGCCGTTTTCGTGCGTGGGGATTTCATCGCCGACCTCGATTTCCCATTGTGCCAGCCCGACGCGGTAGCAGATGGCCGTGTGCAGCGGACAGTTGTAGCGCAAGGCAAAGATCGCCGGCGCGGGCGAGGTCATGCAATCGTGGCCGAGAAACGGCAGGCGCAATCCGCCGCGGCCCTCGCTCTGGTCGGCGAGCAGGCCGAGCAGCAGTCCGGTGCCGGACATGTGGGCGCGCATCACCTTGCCCTCGGTGCGCCGCTCGTAGAAGCGGCAGCCGGAACTTTCGCGCAGGGATTGCATCAGGCGGTTGAGCGCCGGCTGCTTCAGCCCGCGATAGGTCGTGGCGCATTTGAAAACGGGCACGAACTGGCCAAAGCGGGCGTAAAGCTCGAAGTTGCCGAAATGGCCGATGGCCACGATGCGGCTTTGCGGGCCGGAGTCGGCCTCGTGCGGCAGGATTTTTTCCGCGCCGGTGAAGACAAAATACGGGCGCATTTCCGCCGGGGTCATCGCGGCGGTCTTGATGGCGCTGCAATAATTCTCGCCCAGCCGGCGGAAATTTTCCTTTGCGATGGCGCGGATTTCCGCCGGCGATTTTTCGCCGCCGAAACACATTTCCAGATTCTGGAGCGCCACGCGCCGGTGCCGGGCATCGAGCCAGAACGCCAGCGCGCCGCCCGCGCGCCCGATCCGGGCGACCGGCCGGAGCGGCAGCGATTGCAAAACGGCGACCAGCGCGCGGACGGTCCAGTAAAGCAGGGTGTCCATCAGCGGAAGCAGATTTTGCGGACGCAATCCTGAAAGTCGTTGGCGCCGCTGATGATCTGGATTTCGACGCGCATGAAATAAATCGGCAGGTCGCGCCGGTCAATTTTCGGGAAGCGGACGGCGTCCTTTTGCGTGGTGATGATGGTGTCGGCCTGGCGTTTTTTGGCGCGATTGATGACGTTGAGGATTTCCTGCTGGGAGAACCGGTGATGGTCGGCGAAGCGCTTGGAATAGACCAGCTCCGAGCCGAGCCGGACGAGACTTTGCTCGAAGCTTTCCGGCTGGGCGATGCCGCTCAACGACGCGGTTTTTTTGCCGGCGAGAAAACCGAGGTCCTTCCGCTCGCCGCTGAACACGTCTTCGAGGTAGAGCGGATGATGCACGCACTCGATGATGGCGGCGGTGGAATTCAATCCGGCGATGCGTTCGCGGAGCTGGGCGGTTTTGCCGTCGCTCTTGGTGATGAAAATGGTGTGGGCGCGGGCGAGGTGCGACGGCGGCTCGCGCAACGTGCCGCGCGGGAGCAAATGTTCGTTGCCGAACGGCTGCTGGCGGTCAATCAAAACAACATCGTGGCGGCGGCCGCGCAATTTCCAGTATTGAAACCCGTCGTCGAGCAGCAGCGTGTCGCAGCCGAATTTCTCGATGGCGTAGCGCCCGCTCTTCACGCGGTCCTTGTCCACCAGCACGATGACGTCCTTCAAATTCGACGCGAGCATATACGGCTCGTCGCCGGCCATCTCGGAATCGAGCAGCAGCGATTTGCCGTCGGACACCACGCGCGGCGGCGTGTGGTCCTCGCGCAGGAGGATTTTGTCCATGATTTTCCGGTGCAGCGGCGAGGGTTTGGACCGGTAGCCGCGCGAGAGGATGGCCACCTTGCGCCCGGCGTTCTGGAGTTCGCGCGCGAATTTTTCGACGACGGGCGTCTTGCCGGTGCCGCCGAAGGTGAGGTTGCCGATGGCGATCACCTGGACCCCCAGAGTTTTGTCGCGAAAGATGCGGGCATTGATCAGCCAGCGGTGGATCTCAACGCCAACCTGGTAGAGCTTGGAGCTGCCGAAGAGCACGCCGCGCGTCAATTTCGCCCGGAAATCATGGCGCTCCTCGAAGACGACTTCGAGGAAAAATGTCTCCAGCGTTTCAGCCCAAACCCGGAATTTTTCGCGCATCAGGCGTCAATGTGCCAAATCTTGACAGGGTTTTGAATTCTTAATTTTTAGTTTTTAGTTCCGCCCTTGAGAAGCTCCGCCTGTTTTCCGACTGATAATTCAAAACTGAAAACTTAAAATTAATATCCCAGCTTGGCGACTTCCTGCTGGAGCGCGAGCTGGAATTGCTGCACATCCGCCGGCGACGGTTTGTAGCCCTGCTGTTTGGGCACGACGCCGAGCCTGCCCGTCTGGTCCAGATACCAGTCGGCGGTCTGGCCGTCGCTGAACGCGACCTTGCCGCTGATGACTGAGCCGGGGCGCGTAATCTGGTCAACCGTCACTGCAACCTGTCCGCCGGCGGGGGCTGTTGCTGCTGCGGGCGCGGCGGGCGCGATGGGCGGCTCCGGCGCTTTTGCCGGCGGCGGCTCGGCGGCTTTCGGCGGTTCGGGATCTTTCGGCGTGAGCTTTAGGTCATCCACGAGCAGCCGGACTTCCATGTAAGTCAGGCGCAGGGAGAATTCCTTCGCGAGCCGGTCCTGGATTTCCGAGAGCTTGGCGCCTTCCAGAATCCAGGCCGTGACGCGCTGCCGTTGGGCTTCATTCAAATTCATTGCGCGGATTTTAGCCGCCGGCGCGCTGGAAATCCAGCGGCAAGGTGGCACTTTTGCATTTCAGCGGGCGCGCTGGGTGAGGGCCATTTTGCCGATCTTGGCGAGCACGTCCCACGCCGGGCCGGGGAATTTGTGCATCTGCACCATCACATCCTCGAACGCGCCGAGGAACCACTGCGCGTCGGCTTCGCTGATCACCAGCGGCGGCAGCAGCTTGATCACGTCAATGCCATGACCGGCCACTTGCGTGATGATGCGGTGCTTGTCCATCAGCGGAATGATTGCCGCCTGCGGAAACAGGCTCTTGTCCAGCGCGTGACACGTCGTCCAGGCCATCTTCAGGCCGAGCGACTTGGGCGGGCCGAATTCGATGGCGATCATCAGACCGCGCCAGCGGACTTCCTTCATGAATTCAAACCGCGGCTGCATCGCGCGCAGGCCGTTGCCGATCAAATCGCCCATGCGGGTGGCGTTGGCCATGAGCTGTTGCCGGTCCAGCACGTCCAGCGCCGCCAGCCCGGCGGCCATCGCGAAACTGCCCTGGCTGAAGGTCGAGCTGTGGACCACCGACCGTTGCATGGAGGAAAAAACCTTTTCGTGGATCCACTTTTTGCACAGCACCGCGCCGACCGGGACGAAGCCGCCGGAAAGCATTTTGGCCAGAATCACGATGTCCGGGTCCACGTCCGGCCCGTCGTGCTCGATGGCCAGGAATTTTCCCGTGCGACCCATGCCCGACTGCACTTCGTCCGCCACGAACAGCGCGCCGTGCTTGCGGCAAAGGCGCTGCGCCTCCAGCAAATACCCGGGCGCGGCCAGGTTCACGCCCTTGCCCTGCACCGGCTCGACGATGAACGCCGCCACGTCGCCCTTCAGGAGTTCGGCTTCCAGTGCGGGAAGGTCGTTAAACGGAATTGCCCGGCAATGCGGCAGGAACGGCCCGAAGCCCTCGCGGAAATTATCGTCGCCGTTGATCGAAAGCGCGCCGTAGGTCAGACCGTGGAACGATTTTTTGCAATGAATCACCGTGGGCCTGCCCGTCGCGCAACGGGCGTATTTCAGCGCCGTCTCCACGCCCTCCGCGCCGGAGTTCGTGAAGAACACCATGTCGAGCGCGTTCGGCATCCGCTTTTTCAACTCCGCCGCCAGCAGGCCGGACAGCAGCGGCGCCTCCAGCTTCACCAGGCTCGGATAATCCGCGTTCAGAAAATCCACCAGCACGCGGCGGACATCGGGATGATTGCGGCCCAGGCCGAACACGCCGTAGCCGCCCAGCAGGTCGAGATACTTCTCCCCTTTGACATCCCAGAGGTAGGGACCCTCGGCGCGGACGTAACAGCGGTCGAAGCCGATGGTCTTGAGCGCGCGCACATTCGCCGGGTTGACGTGCTCGGATTGCAGCTCGTAGTTCCTGCCCGCGTGCTGTTTCAGCAGGCCGGCAATGTCCAAAGAGGATTCCTGCGACATGAAAATATGCCGCAGGATAGCCGCTCAACATTTCAAAATCCAGCCACAACTTTGGGCTGGCGCTGTCCTGGTTTCAAAATGATGAAGTTGTAGCGGCGCTCTGTGAGCGCCGTTTTCGGCGGTCGCAGACCGCCGCTACAGCCAAATTCGGACACTGCCCTTTGGCCTGGCGCTGGCCATTGTCCGTCGGAAATAATTTGTCCGCCCGTTGGCAGCCGCCCCCTGCGCGGCGTCCGTCCGCAAGGCCTTGCAAGTTAAAGTTATTAACAACCCCGCCCCGGTCAGATGCCGCCAGCCCACAGCTTGGCCCCGCCAGCCCCGGGAAAAATTCCGCCAACCCACGGATTCACGCCGCCAACCCACGGATTCACGCCGCCAGCCCACGGATTCACGCCGCCAACCCACGGATTCACGCCGCCAACCCACGGGTTCACGCCGCCAACCCACGGGTTCACGCCGCCAACCCACGGATTC